>Ga0102894_1000043_pt1 | contig 38492 bp, 33 predicted proteins | sample Colrivmeta1554A3_FD_78448 | JGI IMG/M metagenome (GOLD analysis project Ga0102894, IMG submission 78448) | Estuarine microbial communities from the Columbia River estuary - metaG 1554A-3 | ecosystem: Environmental > Aquatic > Marine > Intertidal zone > Estuary | place: USA: Columbia River...
CCCCATGTTGCGGCGGATTTCAGCGGGTTTGTGCCGGTGCATGACATCCGTCAAAATCCACAAAACGCCGAGACTCAACATCATGCCCATAAAAGGAGGGAGGTGGGTGACAGTTTTGAATACGGGAACAAAGAGCAATCCAGCTACCCCGGCAATGAGCACGGTGACTTGTTCGCGTCGGCTAACGGCATGTTCGCCGCGGTGGGATGCCTCTTCCTCAGGGCGTTCAACGGTACCTCTTAGCGTGAAAGTGAGGTAGGTGAGAGGGACGACCATACAGACCACCGAAGGCAAAAAGATGAAGGCAATGATGTTCTCAGCAGAAACTTGCCCCCCAATCCAAAGCATGGTGGTCGTGACATCCCCAATGGGGGAAAAGGCCCCGCCAGAATTGGCGGCAATGACCACCACCCCGGCAAAGAGCCAGCGTGTTTCCCGGTCTTTGATCAGTTTGCGAAGCAGGGAAATCATCACAATCGATGTGGTCAGATTGTCTAGAATGGCCGAGAAGAAAAAGGTCAAAATGGCGACAATCCAAAGCAAGTTTCGTATGCTTTGGGTGGAAATTCGGTCCGTGATGACCGCAAAACCTTCGTGGGAATCCACCACTTCCACAATGGTCATCGCTCCGAGTAGGAAAAAGAGGATGCCGGATATTTCCGCTAAGTGCTCCAGAAGATGGTGTTCCGCGTTATGGAGATCTGGACCGCCGATGACGTAAATCGTCCAACAAATGACCCCTGTCACGAGCGCCGCCGCCGCTTTATCGATTTTGAGACTATGTTCGAAGGCGATAGCCGCATAGCCCAAAACGAAGACGGCGATCATAAGGGTATACATGGAAGTGGAATTTGGATGTAAGTCGTAAATGTAGGGGGAATTTCGTTCCCCAATCAAGGATTCAAGGGTGTTTCAACCAATATTGTGCCATCGCATCCGTCCAGAGCGGCCCCGGTGACGCTGCCCCAGACGTTGATTTCGCCGCGGAGTTTCCGAAGTCCCAAAAAAGCAAAGCATACCGCCTCTTTGAAGTCGCACTCCGCGGCCGATGGTACCTGCCATGTTCGGTGTGTATCCGCCTCGAGGAGGGCGCGAAGGAAGGCGTTTTTTGCCCCGCCTCCGGTCACAAGGACCTCCCCGTCCGGAGCGTGCTGCAATCCATGATGAATGGCCCACGCAGCATGGTGGGTGGCCGTGGAAAGGGCGATTTTCGGCGAGAGTCCTTCAAAAAGAGGAAGCACCGTGGCTTCTACCCATTCTCGTCCAAGACTTTTGGGAAAAGCTTGGTGGTAAAAGGCGACGTCTTGGAGCGCCGCCAAAACGCCCTCATCGGGTGGGTGGCTCCGGGCGATGGCGCCGTCCTGGTCGTAGGCATAGCCACATCGTTGGGCAAAGTGATTCATGAGGAGATTGACGGGCCCTAAGTCTCCGGCGCGGCGCAGACCTTGGGCTGTCCAACTCGCATTGGAGAACCCGCCTAAATTCAAGCAGACGGCATATTCAGAATACAAAAAGGCATCGGCCAAGGGTACTAAGGGGGCACCTTGACCTCCACGGTCTACATCCGCGACGCGAAAATCACAGACCACAGGGAGGCCGCCAAAACCCTGAGCCAGTTCAGGATCTTGGCCAATTTGACGGGTAAGGCCTTCCGACGGGCGATGGTGGACCGTGTGGCCGTGGCTGGCGATGGCTTGGACCGGCGTTCCATCAAAGAATTCATGGAAGGCGGCGTTCAGCCACTGGCTGTATTCTCGGGACACCTCGTCCAATGCCGCCCCACGTAATGAATAGCTTGCCGGCAGGCGGTGGGCCCATGGGCTTTGATCGTACGGCAGGCAGGTGCTTTGAACCAGTTCATGCCGCCAGCGGCCATCTTGGTGCCAAAATTTCACCAAGGCCAAATCGAGCCCATCGAGCGAGGTTCCCGACATGGCGCCTCCCACATAGAAGGGGCCTGGGCCTTGAAAGGTGGGCCAAGCGGCCAAGGAGGATTCCACGTGCATGACCTCGCAAAGATGAGGTAGTTGTGCCAACCGACGAGAGGCCATGCGGCCGTAAATTTGCGGCAGACTCAGAAATCAAATCTTGCTATGCATTTTCAACTTTCCGAAGAGCACCTCATGATCCGCGATGCGGCGCGTGATTTTGCTCACGCCGAATTGCTTCCCGGTGTCATTGAGCGCGACAATGCCCAATCCTTTCCTGCTGATGCGGTGAAGAAAATGGGAGAGTTGGGCTTTATGGGCATGATGACTTCACCCGATTACCAAGGCGGAGGGATGGATACGATTTCGTACGCGTTGGCCATGGAAGAAATTTCCAAAATCGATGCCTCGGCGTCGGTCGTTATGAGTGTCAACAATTCATTGGTCTGCTGGGGCCTAGAGAAATTTGGATCAGAAGCCCAAAAGCAGAAATACCTCACTCGCCTGGCTAGCGGCGAAATCATTGGGGCATTTTGTTTGAGTGAGCCGGAGGCCGGGTCAGATGCAACCAGCCAGCGCACCACGGCCATCGATTGCGGAGACCACTACCTCCTGAACGGGACGAAAAATTGGATCACGAATGGGAATTCGGCCTCCGTCTATTTGGTCATGGCGCAAACGGATGTCGCCAAGGGCCACCGCGGTATCAATTGCCTTATTGTCGAAAAGGGCATGGAAGGATTTATCGTTGGTAAGAAAGAAGATAAGTTGGGCATCCGCGGGAGCGATACGCACTCTCTGATGTTCACGGATGTCAAGGTCCCGAAGGAAAACCGCGTTGGCGAAGATGGATTTGGATTCAAATTCGCGATGAAAACGCTTTCCGGGGGACGCATAGGCATTGCGGCACAGGCGCTGGGCATTGCTTCTGGGGCCCTGGAATTCGCGGCAAAATATGCGACGGAGCGCAAAGCTTTTGGCAAAGCCATCTCTGAGCACCAAGCCATTGCCTTTAAGTTGGCAGACATGGCAACCAAGGTCGAAGCGGCCCGCTTGCTCGTGTTGAAGGCGGCCTGGTTGAAAGACCAAGGCCTGAACTATGACAAAGAGTCCGCGATGGCGAAATTGTACGCCAGCGAAGTGGCCATGGAAGCGACCGTCGAGGCGGTGCAAATCCACGGAGGCTACGGATTCGTGAAAGAATACCACGTAGAGCGCTTGATGCGTGACGCGAAGATTACCCAGATTTACGAGGGCACGAGCGAGATTCAGCGCATCGTGATTTCTCGCGCGATCCTGGACGAGATGGCTGCGATGTAAGCGTTGCCACGGATCGGGTAGAACGAAAAAGCGCGGCCCTCGGGCCGCGCTTTGCGTTGGTTGCTCAAGCAACCCGTATTCGATCGATTCTTACTCCTCTTCGCTGGGGGGATCCATGCTGTTCAGCACCTCAGCGAGTTTTGCTGTGAGATCCAAGGCCTCAGAGCCGTAAAGCAAATTGGATTCATACACAAAGATCAAGTCCAAGCCCATGTCTTCTTGGAGCTGGGCAATGGCTTTGTCCACTTGGGTCTTGACCAAGGCGTTCATCTTGGCTTCTTCTTGGGCCAACTCCCCGCTGCGCTGCTGCTCCAGGGCCTGGTAGTTTTGGTTGACGCGTTGGAAGTCCAACTGAGCGCGCTCCAATTCAATTTTGGACAAATTGGGTGCCGCTTTCTGCAAGATTTCGTATTCAGCTTGCAGGTTTTGCTGGCTGCGAATGAGTTCGGCCTCCATTTTCTTGGCGGTCGCCTCAAACTGCCCAACCAATTCGGTGTGGTACGTGTACAACTGCGTTAAAGAATCGAGGCGGACGTAGCCCACCTTCATGCCGTCGCCGGAGGGAGCTGTGCCGCCACCCGTGGTGCACGATGCGGCCATCATGACAGCGGCACCGGCCAAAAGAAGTGTTTTCAAGGTTTTCATGCCGCCGAAAATAATCAAAAGACCCGGGCTATCGTCTCCTCCACGAGGGATTTCGATGCAATTTGTGCCACGGTGACCTTTAAGGCGGGCTGGCGGCGCATTTCACGGCCGATGGCAATTAGGGCTTCCGGGTTCCGGGCCCATGCTCGTCGGGCAATCCCATTGTTGACATCGTAAAACAACATGCTTTCTAATCGACGGTCTGCCTCAGGGCTCCCATCGAGCAGCATGCCAAAACCACCATTGATGACTTCTCCCCAGCCGACGCCCCCGCCGTTGTGCAGGCTCACCCACGTGGCACCTCGGAAGCTATCTCCAATGGCATTGTGCACGGCCATGTCCGCGGTAAAGCGCGAGCCGTCATAGATGTTGGAGGTTTCGCGGTAGGGAGAGTCGGTGCCGCTCACATCGTGGTGGTCACGCCCCAACACCACCGAACCTATTTCGCCACGGGCGATGGCCTCGTTGAAGGCCCGCGCAATTGCAATACGGCCGACGGAATCCGCGTAGAGGATGCGGGCTTGCGACCCCACTACGAGGCGGTTCTCCTCGGCTTGCTCAATCCATCGAAGGTTGTCCTCCATTTGGAGGCGGATGTCCTCGGGGGCTTGGGCCGCGAGTTCGCGAAGAACCCGAGCCGCGATGGCATCGGTGCGGCGCAAATCGTCGGGATTCCCCGAGGCGCAGACCCAACGAAATGGGCCAAATCCATAGTCAAAACACAAAGGACCCAAAATGTCTTGGACGTAGCTCGGGTAGGCGAAATCCAAGCCATTCTTGGCCATGACCTCGGCTCCAGCTCGGCTAGATTCGAGTAGGAAGGCATTGCCGTAATCAAAGAAATACATCCCTCGGGCGTGCAAGGTGTTGATGGCCTGCACATGGGCTCGCAGGGTCTCCTGTATAGCCTTCTTGAAGGATTCGGGATGGCTCACCATCAAGGCATTGGCTTCCTCATAGGTGTATCCTTGGGGGTAGTAGCCCCCCGCCCAGGGGTTGTGCAAGGAGGTCTGGTCACTGCCCAGATCGACCGAAATGTTGCGCTCAACGAGGCGCTCCCAGAGATCGACGGTATTTCCGACAAACGCGATGGACCGGTTGCCCCCGGTGGCTTGGCTCTCCAAGGCCGAATCTATCGCCGCATCCACGTCTTCAAAAATTGCATCCACCCACCCTTGGCTATGGCGCTTGTGGGCGGCAGTGGCATTGATTTCGGCGGTAATGCTGACCATTCCGGCGATGGAGGCCGCTTTGGGCTGGGCGCCGCTCATGCCACCAAGTCCAGCGGTCACGAAGAGTTTGCCTTCCAAGGGGCCGCGGGTGAATTTTCGGGCGGCATTCATGACCGTGATGGTCGTGCCATGGACGATGCCTTGTGGGCCGATGTACATGTAGGAGCCGGCCGTCATCTGGCCGTACTGCGATACGCCCAGGGCGTTCATTCGCTCCCAATCGTCTGGTTTCGAGTAGTTGGGGATAACCATGCCGTTCGTCACGACGACGCGGGGCGCTTCTTTGGAAGAGGGGAATAGGCCTTGGGGGTGCCCGCTGTGCATGTGCAAGGTCTGCTCCTGCGTCATGGTGGCCAGGTACTGCATGGTGAGGCGGTACTGGGCCCAGTTTTGGAACACGGCGCCATTGCCCCCGTAGGTAATTAATTCATGGGGGTGTTGCGCGACGGCGGGATCCAAATTGTTTTGGATCATCAGCATGATAGCGGCCGCTTGCTCGCATTGCGCCGGGTAGTCGCCGATGGGCCGGGCATGCATCGCATAGGTAGGGCGGTATCGGTACATGTAGATGCGGCCGTAGTCCTTGAGTTCTTGGGCAAATTCGGGGGCGAGCTCGGCGTGCAGGGCCGGTGGGAAATACCGCAGAGCGTTCTCGAGTGCAAGCCCTTTCTCGGCCCGGGTCAAGATGTCTTTGCGAATCGGGGCGTGGGAAACGGTCGAGTCGAACCCTGGATGTTCGGGAAGAGAAGAAGGAATGCCTTCTAAAATGGCACGTTGAAATTCGGTCATGAGGTCGGTTTTTTGAATGCTCCCGTGCGCTTGTCAAAGCCATAAGGGCAGTGCTTGCAACCACTCTGACAGCAATGGCCCCTTTTTCGGTGATAGGCCTCCGTGAAGACGATGAATCCCTCGGGGCTGTAGTAAAAATCTTCCGGGTCTAAAGGTTTCATAGCAGGTTGAGTGCAGGGACAAAAGTCGGCCATAAAAGTCAAAAAGAAACGACCTTTATCCCATGAGAACATATGCCATCCTTCTAAGTTCGCTTCTGATTTTTGTTCCAAATTCGCTCGGCGCGCAAAATACATCTCCTGCCCAAGGGTCCGAATTGTCGCCTCGAAAGGTCTACATAGCGACCTATGAAAAAATGGCGAGAAAAGAAATGAAGCGCACGGGCGTGCCCGCTTCGATCACGCTGGCTCAAGGCATTTTGGAAAGTGGAAATGGGCAAAGTCGGCTCGCGACCGAAGGCAATAATCACTTCGGCATTAAATGCCACGAAGGATGGAAAGGCAAAACGATGTTCGTTGATGACGATAAGCCCGATGAGTGTTTCAGAGTATATCGAAACCCCAAACAGAGTTTTGTTGATCATTCGGAATTTTTACTGAGTCGTAGCCGATATGATGGGCTGTTCATTCTCGATCCTCGCGATTACCAAAGCTGGGCCAAGGGTTTGAAAGCAGCAGGCTACGCAACGAGCCCTACTTATGCGGAAAAGCTGATCAAAATCATCGAGGAAGAAGAGTTGTACCGTTTTGATCAGCAGGTGATAAAACCCGCAACCAAAGGCTTAAAGGCGCACTCCAGGTATAAAATGACTCCCAATGGGGCGGGCTATGTACTCCTGGAGGAAGGCGAAACCATTGAACAAGTGGCTTTTGACTTGAATTTGAAGCTGGATAAGATTTTGGATTTCAATGATGCTTCGTACGCTTGGATTCCCCGCCCTGGAGACAGAATCTACGTCACCCCCAAGAAGAAAAACTGGGACCGAAAACTCCGGGAAATCAGTACCTGCCGAATGGTGGCAGGCGAAAGTACGTGGGATGTGGCACAGCGCTATGGGATTCAGCTCGAAGCGTTGTATCGAATGAATGCTTGGCCGGTAGGCTATCAGCCCGGGGATGGCGAGCTGATTCGCCTGCAAGGCCCCATGTTGGGGTTGACAAAAAACCCTGCGGGCACGTTGTAATTAAGGAACTAACATACTGGCTGACCAGTATCCTTCCTCTCCTTGGGCTCGGTAGGTCAATCCTGCCCAGGGGGCTTGAGGATTGGGCTGTCGACTCACCCACCAGAGTTGCCCCTCACTAGGCTGACTGCGAAGATATCGGATGGCGGCCTGGTAGTGGGCCTCCTGTGCACTGTCTCGGACGTCCGGGATATAGGCCAAATAGCGGTTGGCGGCTAGGGTGTCCTCGCAGGTTAAAATGAATTCCCCCATCGTTTTTATATAGGGTAAGACCGCTAAGGGTTTTTTGAGCTTCAGATCATTCGGGGCAACAAAATCGTTGGATGGGACCCAATGGGGGATGCGCAAATTGGCCGTTTCCTGAAAACGCAGGGTGATGCGATGGAGTTGGTTTCGTCGTCCTTCCACCAAGCATTCACCTTGGGCTTGAATGGCAAAGGGATGTCCTCGGTAGCTCACCCGGCTGTCTAGGGCGGTCCATTGGGCCCACTGAAGACGTGGGGTGAGCCATCTCCATCCCGGAAAGGCCCTCGCTTCGACAGAGTCGGCAAAGCCCAGCAATTCAGATCTCAAACCTGCATCACTAATCGCTACTTTGGCCGTGCTGTCTGACGTATAGCGGGCAGTCCACCCCCGGCTCGCTGGATGGGCAAAGCGCCACGAACGCAAATCATCCGATGGGGCTTGTTTTCCCCCTGGAATGGCCATCCAGGCATTGGAGAGGGGATTTCGATCTTCTAAAGCCAGAGTGATGAGGTCGTAGGTAGCAAGTTGGTGGGCTAAGTCAGGATATCCTTGATAGGAACTCCCCCCGGATTGGGCGTCAATTTGCCGGATTGCTTCTTCGGCAAGAATGTCGGTGGTACTCAAAATGAGCCAATCGGTCGTTTCGGCCAAGGCCCATTTACCTTGTTCATCTCGCCATTCCCAAATCGTCCCGGAAGCATAATTGCGCCGAGTCGGGGATAAATGAGACAGCTTCGAGGGATGAAAGGAAGTGAATCCGCGTCGTACGGTAAAGGCCCAATGCAACCGGTCTGCTCCCACCGAGTGCAGACTCAACAGCCCTTCTCGATTCGCGTCCAAAGGGAGTTGCTTCATGAAAAATTCCAATTTATCCGCGTCAGGTAGAGCTTGACCATCTGTCCAGGCAGAAAGCAGGGTAGGCGCGTGGCGAACCGGAATTAAAATGGCAGCGTTGACAGGAGTGGCCTGAATAAGGTCCAAATTGGCAATGTCCTCCTGGCACCCAACGAGCGAATACCCCATCCATGCGGCAAGGGAGAGAAGGCGGAATCTTTTCACAGGTCCAATCGTAGTTGAGCAGGTTTCCAGGTAAAACTACGACGATGCCAGGGACATGGGCCATGGTTTTCCAGTGCCTGCCGATGTCCGACCGATGGATACCCTTTGTTTCGGTCCCATCCGTAGTGGGGATAGGCGCTATGACCCTCAAGCATGAGGCGATCGCGCTCTGTTTTCGCAAAAATGCTGGCCGCGGAAATGGCTTGGAATCGTGCATCTCCCTTTACCTCACATTGGTGCGAAATTCCTGGAAAGGCCTTAAATCGATTGCCATCTATCAGCAGATGATCTGGAGCAGGTTGTAGGGCCGCGATCGCCCGATGCATGGCCAGATAGGTGGCCTGAAGAATATTCATGGCATCAATTTCTTCGGCACTCGCCATGCCCACCGCCCATTGTCCGTCTGGAAGGAGTTTCTCTAGGGTGGTGCGCAGCTTTTCTCGCTGTGCTTCACTTAGCTTTTTGGAATCCGTTAGACCAGGCACCTCCTGGCCCACTGGCCAAAGCACAGCGGCAGCGACTACGGGGCCTGCAAGACAACCCCTGCCTGCTTCGTCCACCCCGGCTAGCATGGTTGAAGGGATTTCCAAACGATCTCAGCGGATGGTTCCCAACCGAAATCCCGGGCCCGAGCCAGGCCGTTTTCACGGTAATTCGCCAACATCTCTGGGTTCTGGGCCATTTGGATCAAGGCATGGCTCCAGGCGTTTACATCCATGGGGTCGAGCAGCAGGCCAGCGTCAGCAACAATTTCGGGCATGCATGAAGTGGAGCTGGAGAGCACGGGGCAACCGGAAGCCATGGCCTCGACTAAGGGAATGCCGAAACCTTCAAAAAGACTTGGAAAGCAAAAGGCTTCGGCTCCACCATAAAGTGCCTGAAGATCTTCCCCGGGAACATGGCCGAGCGTGACTACATAGTCGCCCGCAGCCTCCAAGGCTCGGCGTAATGCCTGGTCTCGGTGCAGCGTGCTTCCAGCCAAAACGAGGCGATGAGGAGCTTCTGGAAGTCGATTTCGGAAGTCCACAAAAGCTTCGACGAGGGTGCGAACATTCTTACGAGGGGTAAAGGCCCCCACAAAGCAGAAATAAGGAAAGCCCATTGCAAAACGCTTTTGGGCCTCCACTTTTTCCTGCGCATTCAGCGGCCGGAAGGTCTGCGCCGGGGCATTGTAAGAAACCGCGACTTTGTCCGCGGGGACCCTGTAGGTTTGAAGGACGTCGTCTTTGGTTTTTTGAGACACGGTGAGCAATGCGTCTGCACGCCTGGCCGATTGCGCGACCACGCGGCGATAATACGCCCCCACTCGGGCAGGGATACCCTCGGGCTGATGCACAAAATTTAAATCGTGTATGGTGGTGACCATTCGGCCATTCCATCCCCGAACCCGCTTGGGGAGTAAGCCATCTGGGGACCAGTAGACATCAACTTGGTGCTTTTTCAGTGCTCGCGGGATTTGAACCGTATTCCAGTATTCCCAGAGCCAGGGGTGGCGGGCGGCAGGGCCCAACATATGCCTATGCAGGGCCGGGCTAGCTCCTGAGAATGCCACCTCTTCTCCGGGCGTTCGGTCATAGAACAAATGCCACTCCACCTCGGGATGGCTCTGAAAAAGTTGCTCGAGGATGCGGTACGTATACCATCCGGTGCCTTCCAATTTCCCCGCAATCAGCCAGCGCACGTTAACGCCAATGCGCAGGGGGGAAGGGGGAGAAGTGTGCGGATGAAGGGGCATGCCCTCAAAAGTATGACCTTTGTGCCATGGCTACGACTCCTTCAGCCCATCCTTGGTCCAGTTTGCTCCGGAGTTCTGCCCTAGTTCTTGCCCTCAAGGTGGCAGGAGCACTGGGCGGGTATGCTTTTGTGTGGGTGGCTGTTCGTCAATTTGGGGCGGAGGGCTATGGCCGCTTCGAACTCGCCTTCACCTTCTTGAGTTTGCTCTCGGTGGTGGCCAAATGGGGCTTCGATGGCGTTCTGCTTAGGGAACTCCCGAGGCACGCACCCGAGGCCAACAAAGTCCTCACGCGGGGCATTCTGCTCTTTTCTGGCAGCTTTGCTGCCCTGCTCATGCTGGTCCTGTTTTCTATGCGCAATGGGATAGCAGAAATCTTTCACGAACCTCGATTATCGGAGGACCTTACGTGGATAGCGCTGACCCTCGTGCCCTGGACGCTTTTTCAAGTTTGGGCCGAACACCTCCGCGCCCGCCAACTTTGGGTGGGCTATGGCCTTTTGCAATCCAGTGTCATGCTGGGGGCTACCGCGATTTTCATGGTACTCGCTCCTTTGGGTCAGGCCGAAAGTCCTTCCTTTTTCGTGTTCGCCATCGTTGCCGCCTCCACCCTTCTATGGGGTTGGGATTTTTTGCGAAACGACCGCCGCACGCGTTCGTTCGTTTCCCTACGCAGCAGTCTTCACGCCCTGCTTCCGCTTCGCGCTACCGCAACCTCCATGTTCTTGACGGGCACCCTCTTCATGGTGATGACTTGGTCGGACACCCTGATGGTGGGCTATTTCTTAGACACCGAAAGTGTGGGGATCTACCGGGTCGCCTTTAAAATTGCTACGCTTATCACTTTTGCGCAGTTTGCCGTGAACGCCCAAATCGCCCCCCAAATTTCGGCTGCATGGAAGGCCAACGACCGGGCAGGGCTTCAGGCCTCCGTCCACCGGGTGGCCCTCTTGAACGCGGCATTGGGCTTGCCGGCCTTTGTGGTCCTCGCCGGGTGGGGCGACTTCTTTTTGGGATTCTTCTCCGAAAATTCCTCCGATATTCTCGCTCAAACTGACTTGCTTCGCATTCTATGTCTGGGCCAAATCGTCAATGCCCTCTGTGGCCCAGTGATGTACCTCCTCAACATGACAGGACACGAATCGGCCGCCCGCAACACGATGACCCTTGCTGTTCTGGTAAATGTGGGAGCAAACGCTGGTCTCATCCCAATTCTTGGCTTGGAAGGGGCCGCCTGGGCCACGTCCATCACCATGTCACTTTGGAATGTGTGGGCCCTCGTGGCTGTATACCGGAAAACGGGAATACGAACCCTTATTTTCTGGCGTTGAAATGAGTGTGTACCCAGATATCGCATTAATTGGGGTGGCGAAAGGAGGCACCACCGCGCTAGCCACATGGTTCGAATCCCATCCCGAGGTCGCGGTTTCCCGCATCAAGGAGCCTAACTTTTTCAGCACGGACATTCGGCCCGAAACATTTTCCCGCGCCTACCTCCGAATGAGCCCCCCACTCTCGGACTCCTATTGGGCCCAATCCCCCTTGCCCCCAGAGCACCAGGACTTCGTGCAAGATGCTGGCCGCTATGCGCGCCTCTTCGAACATGCCCAAACCGCCCAAAAAACCTTGGAAGCCTCCACGAGCTACTTTTTCTCCAGGACGGCCCCAGATGCCCTGTTTGAAGCCAACCCCTCGGCTCATATTGTCCTAATTCTGCGGAATCCGGTCGAACGCGCCTTTTCGCATTACCGAATGGCCCGCAAATACGGCATGGTCCAAAGCGACTTCTTGACGGCACTTGCGGAAGACGCTGCGCAGCCAGCCGCCTGGGGCCAGTCTGAAAATTTCGTTCACCTCAGCCGCTACGCAGAATCTCTCCGCCGCTGGCAATCCCGCTGGCCGGCGCAGCAGCTTCACATCTACCGGTACGAGGATTTCTTCCAGGACGAGGTGGCCTCTTGGTCACAACTCTGTTTGGATTTGGGCTTGAGCCCACACCCACTGCCTGAACGGACCAAGGTTTTCGAAGGTCAAGACCCCGCCTATCCGGCGCTGCAAACCTTTTTAACCCAGCACCCAGTCGGGAGATGGTTGAAAAGCCTGATTCCGAGTACACTTCGAGGGGGTGCCAAAAAAGCCCTTACGGCGAAATCAGCCCTGAGCCTTACCGCGGCGGAGCGTCAGGCCGCTTGGACCTATTTTGAGACAGACCGCGCAGAATGTGAGACCCTGTTAAACCGTCCGCTATCTTTGTGGACTTAAGACCGATCCCCATGGATGCTCAATCCCAAACCTTACTTCGATTTCTGTACGAATGGCGCAAGCCTTTGTTGCTGGCTCCGGTCATAGCCGGAATTGTGGCGGCCATCGCCTCCACACCCATATTTATCCAACCTTTGTATGAATCCATCGTGACGGTTTTCCCGGCTACGACGAACTCACCTTCGAAGGCCTTGTTGCCTCAGAACTCCTACCAAGATGAAGATTTCTTGGAGTTTGGTGCGGAAGAACAGGCGGAGCAATTGATTCAAATCCTGAACTCCGATGCTATTTTTGACACCATTGTGGAGCGGTTTGACCTCATCCGTCACTACGATCTCGATACGACATCCAAAACCTTGCGCACGGATTTATGGGAGGAATACTCGGATAAAATTAGCTTTCAGCGAACCCAATTCATGTCCGTCGAAATTCGGGTTCTGGATACAGATCCCCAACTCGCGGCCGATATAGCCAATGCCATTACGGATTTGTTGGACCGCGCCAAAAGCAGAATTCAACGTAGCCGAGCCCAAGTGGGCCTCAAAATCGTCCAACGGGAATACGACAAGATCCGCGAGGACATGCGGAACATGGAGGATGAGATAAAAACGCTCCGGAAAAAAGGGGTTCACGAATACGAAGGCCAATCGATGGTCGTGAGTGACCAGCTCGCTACAGCCATTGCAGAGGGTCGCGCTAAGTCCGCGATTCAAGAGCTTAAAAATACCCTGGACACCTTGGCGAAATACGGAGGCCGCTACGTATCCCTTCGAGATGAGCTGCGATTGCGTAAAGAGGAAGAGGTGAAATTGCGTACGAAGTTGGACCAAGTCCGAGTCGATGCCCAAGTTGTACTGCCTGCAACCCAACGCGTGAATGCTGCACGACCTGCGGATAAAAAGAAGTACCCCATTCGCTGGTTGATTTGTGCCGTGAGTGGAATCGCTGCATTTGTCTCCACCCTGATCGCCATTTTGCTTGCCAACACATGGAAGGACCTGCGCAGTCAGCTTCCTTCCTAAGCGGGAGATCCGGGCTACTCTGGGCGATTGGCCTGGCCATCGTCACGGCATGCTCGGTCGCGACAGAAACCTATCTGATGGCCGCGATCCCCTTTGGATTGCTGATGGTCATTTGGGCATTTTATTCGCTAGAAAGTCTCCTGCTTTGTCTTGTTGCCATTACGCCCCTTTCTATTACCCTGAAGGACCAAGGCTTTAATGTAGGGGTGAGCCTTCCCTCCGAGCTCATCTTAGCGGGAATCACGCTTTTCCTTCTGCTTCGATTCTTACAAAATGGACAGTTGCCCTGGCGCGTATTGCGGCACCCAGTCGGCATGGCTATCCTGATTCAGTTAGGCTGGATGGGGTTGACCATCCTCACATCAGAAATGCCTCTGGTTTCTTTCAAGGCGTGGATTTCGAGAATTTGGTTTGTTGTACCGCTATTTTTTGCCATGGTGGAAGTTTTTCGCTCCGAGAAAGCACGGGATTGGTTTTTTCCTCTTTATGCTTTTTCCTTGGCGATCGCATCGGTTTACACCATGTATGTTCACAGTCAATATGGCTTCTCCAAAGAGACCTCTACATGGGTCATGTTTCCGTTCTACAAAGAGCACACGGTATATGGCATGGCCCTAGCCTTCCTATATCCCTTTGCCGTGTATCGAGCCTTTCGGTCCCAATCACTCCTTTCTCATATTGTATTTGGTGCGCTATTGGCCATCCTCTCCGCGGCGATTATTCTCTCCTATACCCGTGCCGCATGGTTGAGTGTGATCGCAGCGGCCGGGGTATACGTGCTCATTAGGTTCCGAATTTCATGGCGCATTTTTCTTGCTGGCATCCTGTTTTTTGGGGTGGGACTATGGGCCACGCAAGACCAGTGGATTCGAATCTTCACAAAAAACGATACCGTATCCTCGGATAATTTTTCGGAGCACGTTCAGTCAGTATCCAATGTTTCGACGGATGCATCCAATCTGGAACGCATCAATCGTTGGATGTCTGCCTTGCGGATGTTTGAAGCGAGACCCCATACAGGCTGGGGTGCGGGGACATACCAATTTCAGTATGCGCCCTTTCAGCACTCTTCCGAAATGACGATCATATCCACCAATGAGGGCACGATGGGAAATGCGCATAGTGAGTACATCGGACCGCTGGCGGAACAAGGTTGGCCAGGACTGCTGGGTGTAATCTTTTTCCTTTGGGCCGTTTTCACAACCGGATTTCGGGTCATTCGAACGGAGTCTGTTGCTCAGGATCGGCACCTAGCTTTAATGGCGCTCTTAGGACTCGTCACCTACTTTACCCATGGGGTACTGAATAACTTCCTGGATTCGGATAAGGCGGCGGTTTTGGTCTGGGGTTCTGCGGCGCTATTAGTCTATCTCGACCTGCGGGGAAAAAGGCCTGGTTCCGCGAGTTCCATTTGAGACTACTTTTTTTTAAAAAGTGTAAAATTTACGCTTCGTAGTTGGGTAGGTCTAAGCAAAGGGGTATTTCCATTCAATTCTTTTGATAACCCAGAGTTCATGCGGTTTAACCTTGAAAAAATGTTGTGAATTAATGTAGATTTTACATTACATTGCACCTGTTTAACATTCAAATAACACCTAAATGAAACGCAGAGCAAATCTCTTTGCCCTTGCTGTGGCTACGTTTTTGTCGCTGTCTGCCTATGCGCAGAATGTGACGGGATCGGTAACCGATGCAGCAACGGGTGAGCCTCTCCCTTCCGTATCCGTGAAGGAAAAAGGCACCAGTAATGCCGCGATCACCAATTTTGATGGGAATTACACCATCAAGGCTGGTAAAGGCGCGGTATTAGTATTCTCTTCTATGGGTTACGCATCCCAGGAAGTTTCTGTCACAGGAACCACAATGAACGTAGCGCTTGCTATCTCCGCCAGTAAATTGGACGAGGTAGTTGTTACCGCATTGGGTATTTCTCGTGAAAAGAAATCAGTTGGTTACGCCATCCAAGAGGTAGGCGGGGCTGAAGTGAACAAAGTGAAGGATGCCAACTTCATGAGCTCCCTTTCAGGTAAGGTTGCGGGTGTAAACATCCGTCAATCTGGCACGATGGGGGGATCTGCGAACGTGGTTATTCGTGGTTACAAGTCTTTGACCGGTAACAACCAAGCTTTGTTCGTTGTCGATGGTATTCCCATCTCAAACCAAATCACCAACTCAGGCAACCAGCAAACAGGTCGCGGTGGCTATGACTACGGTAACGCAGCTATGGACATCAACCCTGAAGACATCGATAAAGTGTCTGTTTTGAAGGGTGCAGCCGCAACGGCACTGTATGGTGCACGTGCTGCTAACGGTGTCATCTTGATCACCACCAAAAAAGGAACGAAGCGCAATGGCTTGGGTGTTTCAGTTACGAGCGGTTACACCGTTGGTTCTGTGAACCCTGATACCTACGTCCGCTATCAGAACCGCTATGGTGAGGGCTACGGTCAATACTACGGTCCCGATACGATTGCTGGATATCCTACGAATGGCTACATGGTGGCCTATGACGTGGACGGCGATGGCATCGACGATCCTTGTACCCCGACTACTGAAGACGCTTCTTTCGGTTTGGCCTTTGATCCAAACTTCATGGTTTACACTTGGGAGTCACTTTACCCCGAATTGTCTACGTATGGTCAGAAGAGCGCTCACGTTGCGGGGGCAAACAATCCTCTCTACTTTTTTGAGCAATCTGCCAACATTAACAACTCGGTAGCCATTGACGGCGGCAACGACAACGGATCATTCCGATTGAGCGCCACCCAGTTTTCTACCAAAGGCATTGTTCCTGGTTCTAGCTTGAAGCGTAACAACTTCAGCTTTACAGGTTCATTGAAGGCAAGCGATAAATTGACTGTTTCTACGACCGCTCAGTTCATTCAGCAAGCGGGCCGCGGCCGTTACGGTACCGGTTACGATTCTCGCAACCCCAACCAGTCGTTCCGTCAGTGGTTCAATGTGGGTGTTGACATGGCGAAGCAAAAGGAGGCCTATGAGTTGACAGGTAAGAACATTACTTGGAACCCATTCGGCTATGGTTATGGTGATGATGCTACCAAGCCTATCTACTTTGACAACCCTTACTTCTCTGTATTGGAGAACTACCAAACCGACCAACGTAATCGTTTGATCGGCAACATGATGGCTACCTACAAGATCAACGATTGGTTGGATTTCATGGGCCGTGCCTCCATAGATACGTACTCTGAACTTCAAGAGGAGCGCGCAGCGGTAGGATCTGTAGAGATTCCTGGCTATATCCGCCGCAACCGCAACGTGACCGAGACGAACATCGACATGATCTTGTCTGCCAATAAGGTTTTCGGTTCAAACGATGAGTTCTCTTTCAACGGCCGCTTGGGTTCTAACATCCGCCGCAACTCCGTCGAAGCCATTTCTGCTTCAACGAACGGTGGTTTGGTTGTTCCTGGTGTTTATGCTTTGAGCAATTCTGTGAATACGCCCAACGCTCCAGGCGAAACGGCATACCAGATTGGTGTAAACGGTTTGTTCGCTGCTGCTTCATTGGGCTATAAGAACTTCTTGTATGTCGATTTGACGGGTCGTCAAGACGTTTCGTCTACGTTGCCTGCTGCCAACAATACGTTCTTCTATCCATCGGCTACGATGAGCTTGGTATTTTCCGAGTTGATTGATGTGGATGCGATTAGCTTTGGTAAGGTTCGCTTGAACTATGCTGAGGTGGGTTCTGACGCTCCTGCTCAAGCTTTGGCAGATGCCTACAATATGGGTACTGCTTTTGGCAGCACGTCTTTGGCTTCTGCTCCTTCTACATCGAACAACGCTGGACTTCTTCCTGAAAGCACCGTATCTACGGAAGCTGGTTTGGAAATGATGTTCTTTAACAACCGCGTGGGCTTCGACGTGTCGGTGTATGACCAGACGTCATTCAATCAAATCATGCCTGCCAAGGTTTCTTCAACCTCTGGTACGATCTACAAGTATGTCAATGCGGGTGAGATCAATAACAAGGGTATTGAGTTGAGCTTGAGCGCCACGCCTATTCAGGCTGGTGATTTCGAGTGGAACACGAACTTGAACTGGACCAAGAACACAAACATGGTAGTATCTCTGTTTGAAGGCGCTGAAAACTTGCAGTTGGCTAGCGTTCAAGGGGGTGTTACGATCGAGGCTCGTCCCGGTCAATCCTATGGTGTGATTTACGGCACGACGCACGTTCGTGACGCGGAGGGACGCCCTGTAGTGTATGATATGCCTGCCCAATACGGTGGCGTTCGCTACCTCGTGGGTGACAAGGACGTCATTGGCAACATCAACCCTGATTGGTATGCAGGATGGAATAACTCATTCCGCTTCAAGAACTGGACGGCTTCTGTTCTTCTTGACATGCAAATGGGTGGTAACTTCTTCTCCTTGGATACCTACTATGGCTATGCCACGGGTATCTATGACTTCTCTGCGGGCGATAACGACTTGGGCAACCCTGTTCGTGACTTGGCCAACGATGGTGGAGGTTATAAAATCAACAACGTAGCGTACTGGGACGGCAGCACCGTAGACGGTGACGGAAATCCTTCTGGGTTCGTTGTGGGTGATTACTACGCAGATATGCACTACTACGGCAATGCCTTGGGTTACGCCCGTAACGCACGTGAATACCACGTTTGGGACGCTTCTTTCATCAAGCTTCGCGAAGTGGCATTGAACTACTCTGTACCTTCTAGCTACTTGGGCTCTACGGGCATCAAAGGCTTGGATGTTGCTTTGACCGGTCGCAACTTGGCCATCCTGTGGAAGAACAATCCTTACTCAGATCCTGAGGCTGGTTTGTCTGCAGGTAACGTTCAAGGTTACCAGTCTGGTGCATACCCTGCGGTACGCGAAGTAGGTGTGAACGTGAAATTGAAATTCTAATACCTAAGAAGCGATGAAAAAGATTTTTACTGCAGCAGCTGCTGCCCTCGTTATCGCCTCTTGTACTTCGGACTTGAGCTCTTTGAATGTGAATTCAAAGGCGCCCGAGCAAGTACCCGCAGGTGCCTTGATCGCCAACGCTACGGTGTCCTTGACGGACTACATGACTAGCGTGAACGTCAACTTGAACAACTTTATCCTATGGTCTCAGCATTGGACGCAGACGACATACACGGATGAGTCCAACTTCAACTTTGATGGTCGCGACGTGAACGGCAACACTTTTGATGTTTTGTATGCTACTGTATTGCGCGATTTGAGCGATGCAGCCAAGTTTATCGAAGCAGATGACAAGATGTTGGCTGAGCACAAGCGCAACCAATTGGCGTTGATTGAAGTCATGAACGTGTACACCTACAGTGTGTTGGTGGACATTTTCGGCGATGTGCCTTATTCTGAGGCTATCGGTGACGACGTTACCCCTAAGTATGACAATGATGGTGAGATCTACAACGATCTTGTTGCTCGCTTGTTGGCTGCCCATGGCAACCTCGGCGGTGACAACGGTTTGGGTTCTTACGACTTGTTGTACGGTGGTGATGCCGACATGTGGAAGAAGTTCGCTGCTTCTATGGCCTTGAAATTGGCTGTACGTGCTGCGGATGTCAATACACAAGCTGCTGCTGTAGCTCAAGCTGCTGTGGCTGCCGGTGTATTCACTTCTTCTGCCGATGCAGCGGTATTGCACTACACCGCCTCCCCTCCTAACACCAACCCCTTGTGGGACGATTTGGTGCAGTCTGGACGTGCGGATTTCTGTGCTGCCAATACGTTTGCTGACATCTTGAATGACTTGAACGACCCACGTCGTGGAACCTACTTCCGCAACCTGGATGCCGATGGCGATGTAATTGGCGCTCCCTACGGGTTGGCCTCTTCATACGCCTTGAATTCTCAGCCTGGTGACGCCTTGGAAGATCCCACTTTGGGCTCTGCCTTGATGGACTACGCAGAAGTGGAGTTCTTGTTGGCGGACGCCGCTGCTCGTGGCTGGTCTGTTGGCGGCAGCGCTGCGGATCACTACAACGCGGCTGTCACAGCTTCGATTGAAGGTTGGGGTGGATCGTCCACCGATGCAGCCGACTACTTGGCACAAACCAGCGTTGCTTGGGATGCTACCATGTGGAAAGAGCGTATCGGTGTTCAAAAGTGGATTGCCATGTACACACGTGGTAACGAAGCCTGGGCTACTCAACGCCAGTATGACTACCCTGCTATGAATGTAGCGGAGGAAGCTCAGACTGTGACTCCTTACCGTATGTCTTACGGTATCGATGAATACTCTTTGAACGGTTCAAATGTAGCTGCTGCTCGCGGTGGCAACGACGACACTTTCTCCAAAGTATTCTGGGACGCTAACTAAGCGTTCAATTAAAACGCTCTTGCGTGAAGCCGCCCCGGAAACGGGGCGGCTTTTTTTTCGCCCTTTGGAAAGAACAAATAGTTTTAAGAGCAACTTCTCGGAGTTTGATTCATTTAACATTTGTTAGACTGATGTAAATTTTATGTATTTTAGAAAAATCTAACAAAATCACATAAGTATGAAACGCAGTTTAAAACTTCTTTCTCTGGGAGTTGCGATGTGCTTTTCTGTATCAGTCTGGGCTCAGAACGTTACAGGTAAAGTGTCTGATGCAAGTTCTGGAGAAGCGTTGCCTTCCGTATCCGTGAAGGTGGCGAGTTCGGGAGCTGGTGCTATCACCAATTTCGATGGGGTCTACACGATCCGAGCGAACAATGGGGATGTTCTAGTATTCTCGGCATTGGGTTATTCGACCCAAGAACTTAAGGCATCGGGCGGCACATTGAATGTGTCACTGGCCCCTTCGTCATCCAAGCTGGACGAGGTTGTCGTCACCGCATTGGGTATTTCTCGCGACAAAAAGTCCGTGGGTTTTGCCATTGAAAATGTTGGGGGGGATAAAATCGCTAATTCCGGCGAATCCAATGTGGTTTCAGGTATCTCAGCCAAGGTGAGCGGGGTGCAAGTCACCAACTCTTCCGGTGCTGCAGGTGCGGCTTCCTACATTAAGATTCGTGGTAATGCGACTTTTACCTCGAACGATAACCAGCCACTCATGGTCGTGGATGGTGTGCCCATCGACAATTCGCAGATTGGTACAGAAGACCTCCGCGCCGGTGTAGCATATTCAAACCGAGCCATTGACCTTAACCCTGATGACATTGAGAGCATCTCTGTATTGAAAGGTGGCGCTGCTGCGGCTCTCTACGGAACTCGAGGTGCAAACGGCGTTATTTTGATCACAACCAAGAAAGGTGGATACGGTCAGGATTTCCAAGTGAGTGTAAATAGCAGCTATGAAGTTTCAGAAGTAAATAAGCTACCTGCTACGCAAAAGACATACTCGCAAGGCTATTTCGGTAGTTACGCTGGCGGAACAAGCAATCCATTTTCTTGGGGTCCTGCCTTGTCATCTTTGGGTGTTGACGCCAATGGCGACATTACGCAGGATTCGAGTGCTGCGGTGCGCTGGGGTGCACCTTCTTACGACAACGCTGGTTCATTCTTCCGCCGAGGCCTCCGTCGCAACAATAGCGTGACAGTTTCAGGTGGCGGACAACGCTCTAGCTACTATCTATCGGTCTCGAATCTTGCGGATGATGGGGTGATACCTGAGAACCGATTTGATCGCACCACCATTCGATTGACGGGTTCAGGCCAAATCGCCACAAATCTTAAAGCTTCTGCTTCTCTTTCCTATTCAAATTCTGGAGGTTACCGTGTTCAACAGGGTTCTAATACCTCAGGTTTGATGCTCGGATTGTTGCGCACACCCCCCTCTTTTGATAATAGTGCAGGGTATGAGAACCCAGATGGAACGCAGCGTACCTACCGCGCAGGTGGTGGTTATGACAACCCTTATTGGACGCTTAATAAGAACGCATTCACGGATAAAGTCAATCGTGTATTTGGATATACCCAGTTGGAGTGGGCTCCTATGGATAACCTTTTCATCAACTATCGTTATGGATTGGATTCATACACTGATGTTCGCAAGCAAATCATCGCCAAATATTCTCGCACCTTGCCTCAAGGTTCTATTACCGATGAAATGTATTCTGTTCAGGAAGCAAACCATGATGTGACCGCGCGTTACTCTCAGGATTTTGGCAAGATTTCTACAAATTTCTTGGTAGGCTTCAATGCCAACAACCGTAGTCGTAAATCGGTGACGGGTTATGGTGTTGGATTGGTGATTCCTGATTTTTACAATATCAACAATGCGACGAACCAGTTTGCATACGAAAACTTCCAAGGACGTCGTCTTTGGGGTGTTTACGGGGAAGCACAAGTGGGTTACGACGATTACTTGTTCTTGACCGGTACCTTCCGTCGTGATCAGGCATCGACATTTGGAAATGTATCCACCCCGATTATTTATCCTTCCCTCTCGTTAGGTTGGGTAGTCACGGATATGTTGGACATGGAAAGTAATGTGCTTTCTTACTTAAAGCTTCGTGCGAGCACCGCGAGTGTGGGCTCTGAGCCGGCTTTTGGCTCCAATGCCACCTACTTCAATCAAGCGAGCGGAGCATCTGGCTGGATTGCTGGTGTCAGTTTCCCCTTCCTAGGTCAAACTGGTTTCTCTCAAAGCAATACATTGGGCAATCCTGACTTGCGTCCGGAATATGCCGTCACCAATGAGGTGGGTGCGGAAATGCGCTTTTTCAAAGATCGTGTGTATGCAGATATTACCCTCTATGACCAGCGTTCTGAGGATTTGATTATTCCAGTTCCTGTAGCCGCTTCGTCAGGTTTTACCTCTTCTTACATTAATGCTGGCTCTATGAGCAATAAAGGAGTGGAAATCGCTATGAACGCGGACCTTGTCAATTCGGATGACTTGAAAATCAATGCTGGAATGACCTTCACACGCAACCGCAACAAAGTCATTCAATTGGCTGAAGGTGTGGATGTCATCGGACTTCCTTGGGGATTCTTTGGCGCCAACCAACGTTTGGTAGCGGGAGAGGCCTACGGAACGCTTTATGGTGATGATTGGCTTCGTGACGATGCTGGCAACGCCTTAGTGGACGAATATGGATACCCTCTTTACAGCTCAACGGAGGTGGTCGTGGGTGATCCCAACCCAGATTATTTGATGGGTATCACGACCAACGTTGAATACAAGAATTTCAGCTTTAACATGTTGTGGGACATTCGCGAGGGTGGGGACATTTGGAATGGTACACGCGGTGCGCTGTACTACTTCGGTACCCACTACGATACGGAGATGTCTCCGGACGGTGTTGGACGTGGGGAGACCTTCGTTTGGAATGATGTGGTCGCGGGTAACAGTGGTGTGTATGCGCCTGGAACCACGATCAACGGTGTTGATGTAAGCGGTCAAGCGAACAATACGCCTATTTTAAACGACATCGATTCATATGCACTTGGACCCTTGTCCGGGTTTACCGGAGCTTCCCGTCCTTTCATTGAAGATGGAAGTTGGGTGCGACTGCGCCAGGTAGGAATGAGCTATCGTTTTGATGACAGTGTCTTGGAAGGTTCCTTCCTGAAGGGATTGACATTGTCTGTAACGGGCCGAAACCTCTGGTTGAGCACTCCGTATCGCGGTGTGGATCCCGAGACAAACTTGTCTGGAGCCACGAATAGCCAAGGTGCGGATTACTTCAACATGCCGAACACGCGTGGTGTCATCTTCAGTTTGAAAGCTAATCTTTAATCCACAGGAACCATGAAATTAAAAGTTCTATTTGCTTCTGTATTGAGCAGTGCACTTCTTTTGACCTCCTGTAGCGATGCATGGTTGGAAGAAGTAAAAATCGACCAAAACCGTCCCTCGGATGTGCCAATGAACGTATTATTGCCAGCGGCGCAAGCATCCTATGGTTTGATGCAGGGGGATGTGTTACCCCGTCTGACAAGCATCTTTGTTCAGCAGATGACGGGGAATGACCGCCAGTCTCTGGCGCACAACCGTTATGCCCAAATTGGTGAAGGTGACTTCGACAGCCCATGGGGATTGGCATATTCTGGTGGAATGTATGATCTCCAATTGATCATGGATAAAGCCACAGAAAAGGAGGCCTATGCCTACCGTGGTATTGCCAAGATCATGACGGCCATGTACTTGGGCGTTCTGACGGATCACTTTGGCGACATTCCCTATTCTGAGGCACTTCAAGGTGCTGGACAGTTGAAGCCCGCCTATGATTCGCAAGCAGATATCTATGCGGCCATTGCAACGTTGTTGCAGGGTGGTGTTGCTGATTTGGCGACACCTTCAGCCTTGAGTCCTGGATCAGACGATTTGATTCACGGTGGGGATCTTTCTGCTTGGGCCACGACCGCCACGGCGTTAGGTGCTCGCTATTTGAATCACTTGTCCAAGACATCTCTCTACAATCCAGCCGATGTTATTGCTGCCTGCCAGGCTGCGTTACAAGGCAATGTTGGAGCAGGTCTTGCACATGAATCCAGTACGAACCAGAACCCCTGGCACCAGTTCACGGTCATTGACCGCGACGGTTACATCGTTCAGACAGGTACGATGTTTGACATGATGGTAGCGGCCAATGATCCCCGTGAGTCTATCTATCGTGGTGACAGTGCAAGTGGATACCTCTATTTGCCTTTCTACGGAGCTGCGACGGCGGAGCTGCCCTTCATCACCGAGCACGAAGTACTATTCATTTTGGCTGAAGCCCAATTGGCTTCGGGAGATGCTTCTGGCGCGCGTGCGAGTCTCGAGGCCGCTATTCAAAGCAATATGGATTACTTGGGCGTGGATGCGGCGGCAAGTGCCGCGTACATCGCAGCGTTGTCTGCCACGACGGACTTGGAGCTCATCATGAACGAGAAGTACGTAGCTATGTACACGCACGTGGAGGCTTGGACGGACTGGCGCCGTACGGGTTTCCCAGCAATTTCTGCTCCTGCAGATGCCAATTTGTCTGCGATCCCTCGTCGTATGCCTTACCCAGAAGGCGAATACCTGTATAATTCGGCCAATGTGCCAATGCCATTGAGCGCGACACCAGATGAAAAATTTGGAGCAAGCTCAACCTACCGCCTCTGGTGGGACGCAAACTAATTGGTGTTAGTTTGCATGTTAAACGCGAGCCGCCCCGGAAACGGGGCGGCTTTTTTTATAAGGCATCACAAAAAAAATAACCCGCTTGCAGCGCAAGCGGGTTAGGCAAAGGAAGGGAGGGCCAATACTTACTTGGCTCGCTCTTTATATGTGCCGTCTGCGGTATTGATCACAATCTTCTCTCCAATTTCAATAAATAGGGGAACACGGATTTCAGCTCCGCTCTCTACCGTGGCAGGCTTTAAGGTGTTTGTGGCCGTATTGCCTTTCATTCCAGGCTCGGTGTACGTGACTTCCATCACGACAGTTTGAGGGACCTCAACACTCAAGGGTCGATCTTCGTCCGCGTGGAATAAAACCATACACTCCATGCCATCTTTCAAAAAGCCGGGCGCGTTGATTAATTCTTTGGCCATGGGAAGCTGTTCATACGACTCCATATTCATGAAGTGGTAGCCATCGGCATCATTGTACAAGAACTGATAGGTACGGTATTCAATACGAATGTCATCAAGTTTGGCTCCGCTTGGGAAGGTGTGTTCCAAAACACGGCCGTCATTGAGGTTGCGCATTTTGGTCCGCACAAAAGCCGCCCCTTTTCCGGGTTTGACGTGAAGAAATTCAATGATCTGGTACGGTGCGTGGTTGTGCGTGATACAGAGCCCGTTTTTAATGTCGGAGGTCGAAGCCATATCGTTAGATTGCGTTAATTCGATTACAAAGGTACGACCGCTTCCCCTGTGGGGAGAAAGGCTCGACGGCAATGCTTGGTTTCTTCTTTCTTGTGGTTAGAGGCCACAAAAACGATTCGATGTGAATACCGAAGCGTCGGAGAAAGGGATGCGCCCAACAAAGAGCTATACCATTCAATGCCCACTTGATCCAAATGGGAGCATGGTTCGTCGAGCAGTAGGAGAGGGGCATCCGTCCAGATAGCTAAGGCTAGTTTTATACGTTGTTTCATCCCACTCGATAGTTGGGCGAGCGGGCGGTCAAAGGCATATGGGGGAATAGGTAGATGCTCAAGGCCTGCCTCGGGGCGGAAGGCCCTTAATTGGGCATGTTGGGCGAAGAGTTCTTTTGGGGTATACCCATCAATAAGATCGACATGGGGTCCGGTGTATGAGGTGTGCAGGCTCCATGTTTCGGAGGGGATGTCTTCGCATCGAAGGTGTCCTCGGGTAGGGGAAATCTGTCCGCTTAGCAACTTGAGTAGGGTGCTTTTCCCCGAACCATTCCCCCCATAAATAGCTACGGTTTCACAAGGTTCAAATTGTTGCGTCCATTCAGGAATGACCACCTGCCCCTGGTATGTTTTAGAAAGTTGAAGCAGTTCAAGCGCCATAATTAGGCATTTTTCACGATGCCCCGATCTGAGGCAAGCAGGAAACGAAGGATTTCGCTACGCTCGGGACTTTCCGGTACTTCGAGTTCAATTTGACTAATCGCTTGGGAGGTATTGAAGCCAGATTGATACACCAGTCGGTAGGCGTGGTGTACTTCTTCAATTCGAGCGTTCTTGAACCCTCTACGTCGCAAGCCCAAGGCATTGACTCCTTCATAAGATAGCGGCTCCCGAGCAACGGTAATAAATGGAGGCACGTCTTTTCGGACGAGAGAACCTCCGCCAACCATGACATGGGCCCCGATTTTAACAAATTGGTGAACGGCTGAGAGGCCACCGATAATGGACCAATCTCCGATTTCAACATGGCCAGCGAGGGCGACATTGTTGACGAGAATGACATGATCTCCGATTTGACAATCATGCGCTACATGCGCATAGGCCATAACCAAGCACTCTCGGCCCAAGACCGTTTTTCCTAAGGCTTTGGTGCCGCGGTTGATGGTGGCGCACTCTCGAATGGTGCATCCGTCTCCGAGAATTACTTGGGAGTACTCGCCTTCAAATTTGAGATCTTGCGGGATACCACCCACGACGGCACCATGGAAAACGCGGCAATTTTTGCCCATTCGGGTGCCTGAAAGGATCGCGGCACCGCTGGCAATCCAAGAGCCTTCCCCGATTTCGACATCGGCTTCAATGACAGCAAAGGCCTCTACGGTAATGTTGCCAGCCAACTTAGCTTCGGGATGGACGGAGGCGAGGGGAGAAATCACGTTTACTTGTCTTTGGTGATGAGCGCCGTGAAGTGTCCTTCGGAGGCCAATTTAGATCCAACCCAAGCTTGCCCACGCATTTGCACGATGCCGCGGCGGATGGGTTCCGTGAACTGTAGATGAAAGACCAAGGTGTCGCCGGGGCCTACTTTGTTTTTGAATTTGACTTGATCCATTTTCAAAAAGTAGGTCAAGTAGTTTTCCGGATCGGGCACCGTACTCAAGGCCAATATGCCTCCGACCTGGGCCATCGCTTCCAGTTGGAGCACGCCAGGCATGACCGGAGCGCCAGGGAAGTGCCCTGTAAAGAAGGGCTCGTTCATGGTCACGGCCTTCATGCCGACAATTTCATTCTCGGACATTTCCAAAATCTTGTCCACCAATAAAAATGGTGGGCGGTGGGGAAGGATGGACATGATTTTTGTCACGTCCATCAAGGGCGTCTGATCGGGATGGTAGGTGGGGATTCCCTTGGTACTTGCGTCTTCCATGATTTTTTGTGCGAGTAGGGTATTGGTTTTGTGTCCAGGTTTAAAAGTACGAATATGTGCTCGGATGGGCTGCCCCAAAAGTGCGATATCCCCTATGAGATCCAGCAACTTATGGCTGGCAGGTTCATTGGGTAGGCGGAATGGAGTCAAGGGTATGGGGCCCACGTCGTCGCGGCGGACGAGGGTCTCGCCCACAAAATCGTTGAGGGCGAGCCAATCCGATTCTGTCAACGGTGCATCCACAACGAGAACCCCGGATCCTGGACGTGCGCCTTTGAGCAGACCGCGATGAATGAGGGGGGTGATGTGGGTGGCGAGGGTAAACGTGCGAGCGGGGGCAATGTTGGCTCCATAATCTTGGCCGCTTCGAAAGTGGGCGTTAACGGGGCCCACAGCCTCGGCTTCGTGGCTCAGGGTGACCTCAAACGAAGGCAAATCAGCGGGGTAGGCTTCCGCCCAAGCGCCTGTTTCGGGATCTTCGACGCGAATGGGGGCTTGAAGGGTAATTCCATGCTCTAGCTGGGGGCTAGGGCTGCATCCAGCTTGGTGAATAGCTTCCCACCAGGGAAGTGCTGACCCATCCAAAATGGGTATTTCGCTGGCGGTGAGTTCGATGCGTGCGTGGTAAATACCTGCCGCATACAAGGCAGAAAGCAGATGTTCGGCCGTATGCACGGTCGTTTCTCCGTTGGATAGAGTGGTGCGACGGTCTGTATCGGTCACACAGCTGGGCGAGACGCGCAATGGAGTCGCCTCGGGGCAATCCATTCGATGGAAAACATAGCCATGGCCAGTCGGAGCTGGATGAACCGTCACGGTGCACGAGTCACCGGTGTGGATGCCTTGGCCCGTTAATTGGAAAGGGTGGAGGAGAGTGTAGGACGTCACGAACGGGGCTTCATGTTGGAGGCCGCAAATTTCCGACGAAAAACCGACGCTTCGACCGCGGGCGATCCCATGACCGTCTTCCCGGGTTCGATACTCTTGTGCACTCCGCTTTGCGCCCCAATTCGGACACCGTCCCCAATGGAAATGTGCCCCGCGATACCAACTTGCCCGCCAATTTGCACCCCGTGGCCAATGCTTGCACTCCCCGCGATGCCGACTTGTCCCGCCAGCACGCAACTTTGGCCGATCCGGACGTTGTGTCCGATTTGGCATAAGTTATCCAGCTTGGTGCCTTCGCCGATGTAGGTGGCGCCGACAACCGCGCGGTCAATGCAGCTGTTTGCCCCAATTTCGACATGGTCTGCCAAAATCACCTGGCCGATGTGCATGATTTTTTCGAGGCCAGCTCCCTTTTTGCGCGGGGGAGCAAAGCCAAATCCATCCGAACCGATGACCACACTGGCATGCAGGACGCAATGGGCCCCAATTTCGGTATGTGGATAAAGAATTACGTTGGGGTGAAGGATGGTTCCTTCGCCAATCTTGACATGGGCGCCAATGCGGACACCTGGCGCGATGTGCACGCTGGGGTGAATGTCGGCACTCGGGTCTATAGAGTCCATTCCCCAAGGGGTGTGGGCACCATACTGGTGCAGGATTTGCGCCCACGCATGGTAGGGGGATTCGACTCGGAGCAGGCAGCCTTCATAGCCTTCTGGTCGCTCTTGATCCATCCGGACGAGTACCGCCGAAGCATGGCACTCATTCAAATGCTTGGCATAGGTGCCTTGGGCTAAGAAGCTCAAGCCCCCGGGATACCCTGGTTCCAGGGTGCATAGCGAGGTAATATCCTGGGCGCACGGGCCATCCAGCTCGGCCCCTACCGCGGCGGCCAAGGCAGAAATGGCCTGGGGGGAAATGCGTGTTGCGTTTAGTCGATCCATTCGATTCCTTTGGGCCAACACACAAATGGGCGTGTGATGGTATGACTATAAACGCTCAAAGGAAGAATTTCGGATGCCTCTGAGAGCGGAATCACTTTTCCGCTTTTTTTGAGGATTTTGATTTCTTGCTTGTCCGACTTGTACGTGGCATTGCTGGCCAGGCCCTCCAGAACGAAATGGCGGCAATCTGCGAGGGGATAGCCCCAGGTTTCATGCACTTTGGATTCCAATTCAGACCGCTGAGACGCCGTCAGGGCTGCAGGCAAAAATTTAATTCGGAAGAGACGTCGGTTGAGCAGACGATCGGCCAATTCGCGGAGAACCGGGTCGGCATGTTGGGTCCATTGCTTCATTGCGCCCAGTATATCGGCGTCGTCCAGGCGTGTAAACGCCGCGAGGATGGTGGGATCTTGCTGAAAATCCTGCATCGTAGGACGCTTTTGTAGGAAGAGTTGCAATTCGGCCCCGCCAAATAACGTGTCGCCCTGCTGGACAAGTTCGTGGGCACGTCGTAGCAATTGAACGAGCATGTATTCCGCGCTTAAAACGGCCTTGTGCATGTAGACTTGCCAATACATGAGGCTTCGGCTCACCAAAAACTTTTCGATCGAACTGATGCCTTTGCCGTCGAGAACCAATTCCCCATCGGCGACATTGAGCATGGATAGGAGGCGCTCGGAGTTAATCGCGCCCTCCACGACCCCGGTGTAGAAGGCGTCTCGACGCAAATAATCCATGCGGTCCATATCCAACTGCGAGGAGATGAGTTGGTGCAAAAACCGCTTAGGGTGCTGGTTATGAAAAATTTCCAAGGCTTCTGTCAAAGCGCCATCCATTTCGTGGTTGAGGCGCTCCATAAGCAAGGTTGAAAGGGCCTCGTGGGACACACCGTTCACCATCGTGTGTTCCAAGGCATGCGAAAATGGCCCGTGGCCAATGTCGTGAAGGAGGATGGCAATTTGTACCGATTCGGCTTCGCTCGGGGTGATGGCATGACCCTTGCTCTGCAATACGGCGACGGCCCGTTGCATCAAATGCATGGCGCCCAAGGCATGGTGGAAGCGGGTGTGGTAGGCACCTGGATACACCAAGGAACTTAAGCCCAGCTGACCAATACGGCGCAATCGCTGGAAGTAGGGATGCTCAATGAGGTCAAAAATTCGTTCTGTCGGAATCGCAATGAAACCGTAGATCGGATCGTTGAAGAGTTTGAACTTGTTCGTTTCGGTGCCGGCAGCCATGTAGGTCGAATAGGTGCCGTAAATTTAACCCATATCACATGGATAAAGCACGCATACTTTGGGTCGACGATGAGGTAGATAGCCTCACCCCACATGTCATCTACTTGGAAGGCAAGGGATTTGTGGTACACGTCGCGACGAATGCCGCCGATGCCCTGCGCCATATGGCGGCGCATCCGGTCGATTGCGTTTTGCTGGATGAGCACATGCCGGGCCGCTCAGGCCTCGATGCGCTGCCCGATTTTAAGGCTTTGCGCCCCACTACGCCAGTCATTATGGTGACCAAGAGCGAAGAGGAGGGCGTTATGGAGCAGGCCATCGGGGAGGACATTGCCGATTATTTGCTCAAGCCCGTTCAGCCGCGGCAAGTCTTGTCCTCCCTCACCCGTGTTTTGGGCGCCCGGCAACTGATTGCGGACCGAAATGTGAGTAAATACCAAGCCCAGTTCCGCACCTTGACCCAAGAAATCAGTGAAGCGGATTCATGGGAGGCCTGGACGGCGATTTACCGCGCCTTAATTTCTTTTGATTCGGGACTATCCGGGGCCGAAGCGGAAGGGATGCGCCCCATGCTAGACCACCAAAAAGAAGAAGCCAATCGCTTATTTACTCGCTGGTGGGCCGCGGTCTACCCTGAGTGGCTCTTTGACCCCGAAGCACCTTGCCATTTTTCGCACCAAATGCTCCGAAAGCACGTGGCGCCAGTGGTAAAGTCCGGTCAAAAATCCGTCTTGCTTGTGTTTGACAACCTGCGGTTGGACCAATGGCTCGAACTTCAGCCTTTCTTCATGGCGCAATTCCGTGTCGCCACGGATGCGCATTACGCAAGTATTCTCCCCACCGCCACACAATATGCACGGAACGCCCTCTTAGCGGGCGCTTTGCCCGACGAAATCGCCCACCGCTACCCCAAGGACTGGGTGCCGGACACCTTGGACGCGGAGGGTAAGCGCAATGGCTTTGAAGCTCAGTTGCTCCAGGATTGGGCGAAGCGGGAAGGCATCGCCTCCGTGGAATACGCCAAACTCACGCACCTCGGATCCGAACAAAAGTGGGTACGCCACTGGCCGCAGGTGAAGAACTCCGATTTGGTCGTGGTCGTGGTCAATTTTGTGGACATGATTTCGCACGCCAAAACAGAACAGAGTATCGTACGCGACATAGCAAGCGATGACCGCGGATTCCGTGCCTTGACCCATAGCTGGTGGAAAAATTCGCCTCTGCGCCCCTGGGTAGATGGGCTGGCCGCGGAGGGGTTTGACCTCTTTGTGACAACCGATCATGGGACAATCTCCGTCAAGAAGCCCATCCACATCAAAGGTTCTCGGGACCTCACCGCCAACATGCGCTACAAGGTGGGGCGGGGATTGGAGTACGGCCCCAAAGATGTGGCCCTCGTCCGGGAGCCCAAGGAATTGGGTCTTCCCTCGGTGGCGCTGGGGGATAAAATGGTTCTGGCAGGTGAAGCAGGCTACTTCATCTACCCCAATCAGTACCACCAGTTTGCCGGGCGCTTTGAGGGTTCCTACCAACATGGGGGCATCAGCTTGGAGGAAATCATCATCCCCTTTGCACATCTGAAACCCCGGGGTGCCTAAACCCCGCTACCTTTGTGGGGCGATGCAGACCACGGATTTTATTTGTCACCCCACCGATTGGTTGGATTGGGCCCGAGAGCACCAGGCCGCGTTGCTGGGACCGGTGGCCATTGTCGGGGACATGGGAGCGGGGAAAACGACCGCGGTGAAGCACTGGCTGCAGGCCTTGGGTTCGCCCGATGCAGGAAGCAGCCCCACGTTCACCCTCATTCAGCCCTACGACAGCCCCCTTGGGGTGATCTACCATGCGGATTTTTACCGGTTGGAGGACGTCGCCGAAGCCGAAACCTTGGGTCTGGACGAGATTTTTGATTCTGGGCAGCCCATGTGGATGGAATGGCCCCAGAAAATCACGAACTTATTGCCCGAAGAAATGGCCGTCCTACGAATTGACGTTCAAGCAGATGGCTGTCGAAAAGTGACCCTCGAGACGAAATCCTAATCCCTGCCCATGGATCAACCCGCCTACATCCCCCAAGAAGAACGCCTGATGGTGTCGTCCAAGCGCCAAGCCTTGCGCATTGGTTTGCCTTTGGAGTCTACCTGGGCTGAAAACCGTGTGGCGTTAACCCCCGAAGGCGTCCATTTATTGGTTCAGCAGGGACATGAGATCCTCGTGGAACGCGGGGCGGGTCTCGCCGCCCGCTACACCGATCACGCCTATGCGGAAGCGGGGGGGCAAATCACGGAAGACCGGGCCCAGGTCTTTCAATGCCCCATCCTGGTCAAGGTTGAACCTCCCAGCCCCAAAGAGTGGCCTCTCATGGCGCCCAACCAACTGGTCTTATCGGTCTTGCAACCTAACACAGTCGATGCGGCGTACATCCAAGCCCTTCAATCGAAAAAAATCACGGCCCTCAGCTATGGCCGAATTCTTGACGAGGACGGCCGAGCCCCCTTTGTGCGAAGCATGGCCGAAATCGGCGGATCCCAAGCCATGACTGTCGCCATGGAGTATTTGAGCACCTGGGCGGATGGGAAGGGCTATGCCATGGGCGCCGTCACCGGAGTCCCGCCCACGGAAGTGGTGATTCTCGGTGCGGGGACGGTCGGCACCGTCGCTGCACGCCTAGCCATGGCCATGGGGGCAACGGTAAAGGTTTTTGATTCCTCCCTGACACGGATCCAGCGGTTGCGCGAAGTGGTTGGACACGATGTTTATACCTGTACCCTTCAGCCCCAAATCTTAACCAAGGCCCTCGAACGCTGTGACGTGGTCATTGGGGCCTTGCGTCCAGTCAATGGCCGGACTCCCGTGGTCGTTTCGGAGGCCATGGTGTCCCAGATGAAACCGCGAACCGTTCTGGTCGACGTGAGCATTGACCACGGTGGTTGCTTTGAAACCAGCGAAGTGACCACCTGGGATGCCCCCGTCTACACCAAACATGGGGTGACGCACTTCTGTGTCCCAAATTTGGCCTCCCGCGTGGCTCGAACGGCCTCTTTCGCCCTGAATAATTTAACTAGTCCATTCTTGCAAACGCTCTCGGACGACGGAGGCATGGAAGAAGCGCTGCGACGCCGGCCGCATTGGCGCGCTGGGGTGTACATGCACCGCGGCATTCTCACGCATCGGGAGCTGGCCGAACCCTTTGACTTGCCCTTCACCGACCTGGATCTCCTCTTATGAACTTTTGGCAGCGCTTCAGCTGGTATGCCGTAGGCCTTGGCCTGGGCACCCTGCTGGTTATTTTTCTCTTTTCGGGCCGTGATTTTCAATGCACATACCTGCCCAACAACCGCGTGCTGGTGGACCTACATGACCAGCCTGTGCGCTCCGTGGCCCCAGAGGCCCAAGACCGGTGGCAGCAGGCATGCGCCGGGGACTCTGCCTTCTTGGAGGCTTTCTTGATGCGCGGAGAAATTGACTTTTCGGAGGCCCAGGTGACCACCCGGGAGGAGGGCCTGAAGCATTCAAGCTATCCCATCACCTTGGAATGGCAGGATCAATCCTACCAGGGTTGGTGGGAACGGCGTACGGACAGTGCGGTGTTGATACGGCTGGAGCGCCTCGCCCCTTAAGGCTTGACATCATATGGGCCCCTTGGGCTAGAGGATTCGCTCGGCAGGACGGAAGTCCTCCCGCAAACCCGTTGATTATTTCCCCCGCTTTGCGCTCGAGCGGCGCGCTTGTTCGGTTTGAATCAAGCCGAGTTCCCGGCCCGTTTGGCCTTTGACAGACGTGTTTTCCTCGGCTCGACGGAATAAATACGGCATGACGGCTTCGATGGGCCCAAAAGGCAAGTATTTCGCCACGCGAAACCCATGATGCGCCATAACAAAGCTGATGTGGTCGGACATGCCGTAGAGCTGGGCAAACCATACGGGGGCTGATTCCGGCGTCCAGCCTTGGGCCGTCAATAATTCGGCGGCCATTGACGCGCTGTCTTCATTGTGGGAGCCAATCATGCAGGCCAATTTCTGCCCATCTTCCGGGCGGCCAAGGACCGAAATCATCCGTGCCACGCAGGCATTGAATTCGGCATCGGTCGCCTCCTTGGTGGGCTGGATGGGGGAAGGGAGGTTTTTCTGCTGGGCACGGGCGCGCTCTTTTTCCATGTATGCCCCGCGGACAAACTTAATGCCCAAGCCATAGCCCTCTTTTTGCGCATTTTCCAGCGCGGCATCTAACGCGGCTAAACGCCCGGTCCGGTAGCACTGGATCGTGTTGAAAACAATAACTTTTTCGCGGTTGTAGCGGGACATGGCGGTGTAGGCCAAGTGATCAATCGCATCTTGAATCCACGTCTCTTCCGCGTCCAACATGACGGGAACTCCCACCTGATGGGCATAGTGGCAGATGCGATCCACTCGGGCTTGAGCGCGCTCCCAGGCCTCGTTTTCCGAGGCAGAAAGGACCTCCCCGCGGCTCACTTTTTCAAGCATGCCGGTATCTGCCAGTCCCGTGACTTTGAAAACCCCCAAAGGGATGCCCGGCTCGTTGGCGGCCAGCGCGAGGGTCTGCAAAGTCATGTCCGTGGAGTGATCATAGGCTTTCTGGTCTGTTTGGCCTTCGACGGAGTAGTCCAGTATGCTGCCCACTCCCAAAGTCCAATTGCGTTGGGCGACCGGTTTACAATCCGCCACGGTTTCGCCCCCACAGAATTGCTTGAATACGGTGGCCCGGATGATTCCTTTGATGGGGAGGCGCCAGGAGAGTGCCCAGAGCGTGATGCTTTGGCCTATTCGGACCAAAGCTGGCGAAGCTAAAGTCTTGAAAAGCAAATAGCTGCGACGCAATGAGGCGTCATCGTGGGACTGAAAGGCAACGGCCGTATCGCGAAAATTCAAGGGCATCTGAACCGATGTAAATGGACCTCAAAGATAGTCCAGGAGGCCTGTGACGAGGCCATGCCAAGTAATTTTCCGACCTTTGAGGGAATGCGCCACTGGGATACTCCATTCGGGCCCGTCATTGCCGGGGATCACGCCCTCCAAGCCCTTGACGCCTGGTTACAAACCCACCGTGCGTCCTACAGCCAAGTCCACATTTTAACCGACGGACAGGTCCATGAGGCCTGCCTCCCATTTGTACTTGGTAGCCTCGAATATTTGGGGGAATCCTCCGTGCTCGAAGTGGAAGTCGGAGAAGAGAGTAAGTCCCTTGAAGTCATGCACCAATTGTGGTTGGCCCTGCTTGAAGCGGGGGCGGACCGACAAAGCTTGCTGATCTCCGTGGGCGGGGGAGTCGTGACGGACCTTGGGGGCTTTTTAGCCTCCACCTACATGCGCGGCATGCACCACGTTGCGGTCCCCACATCGCTCCTCGCTATGGTGGATGCGGGCATAGGCGGAAAAACGGGGATTAACCTCGAAGGGTTCAAAAATCTCCTCGGAACGTTTGCCCCTTCGCAAGGGGTCTATGTGGATCCTGTGTTGCTCGATACCCTCCCCGAACTGCATTGGCGCGCCGGATGGGCTGAATGCATCAAACATGCCTACCTCCAGGGAGGGACGCTGTGGGATGAGGTTCACCAAGTGGCTGATTTGAGCGAACTAGGCCCATTGGTTCCTGCTTTCATGGAGGCGAAGATCCTCCGCGTCCAAGCGGACCCTTACGAGCATGGTTTGGAGCGCAAGGCCCTGAATTTGGGCCACAGCATTGCCCACGCTGCGGAGGCCTCCCTCGGTTCAGACTTGCTGCATGGCGACGCCGTAGCGCTTGGCATGTGGGTGGAATTTCACATCGCCCATTCGCTAGGCCTCTGTAACGCTTCAGACCAAATGGCCATGCATTCTTTGTTGGACACCTGGTGGCCCGAAAGGCGCTCCCTCCCGGCCGATCTCATTGGTAGACTGCGTGCCGATAAAAAGAATCATGCTGGAGCGGTCCGCATGGCCCTGCCTGGCAACCCTGGAGCCCCGGTCACGTTGATCGAGGTCTCAGATACTCATATTCAATCCGCCCTTTCTTCCTATGCGTCTCATTGATCTTCCTCCTTCCAAAAGCCTGGCAAATAGAACCCTTGTAGCCCTCGCGGTGGCAGGGAAACCTTTGCCTGAGCCGGAGGATTCCTGGTCAGACGACATGCGCGCGATGCACCGCGTGTTGCGCGGCCATGGGGATGCGGGTGCAGCGGGGACAGCCTTTCGATTTGGCATGGCGTATTGGGCGGCCCAAGCAGGCCAGAGCATCCACCTTACCGGAACCCCGCGCTTGCTCGAACGGCCCATCGATGGGCTCGTCAAGGCCTTGGCAGATTTGGGTGCAGACCTCGAACGAAAGTCCGATGGTTCATGGAAAATCAATGGAAAGGCCTTACGTGGCGGGGCATTGTCCATCGACGCCACGGTCAGCTCTCAATTTGTTTCGGCCCTCCACCTAGTGGAGCCTTGTATGGCGGCGCCCTTAGAGCTCACCCTCGAAGGCGAGCCCGTCAGTGCGCCCTACATCGAGATGACAAAGCGGGTGAAACAGGATATGGAATGGCCGGTCGAGGCAGACTGGAGCGCGGGCATTGTCTGGGCCTTGCGGGCTTCGTGCCTCGGGGAATCCATTTGCCTTCAGGGCCTAGGTCGACGCAGCATTCAAGGAGATGCGCTGTGGTCCCGCTGGGGACTTCCCTTGGGTTTCAGTGCGTCGTACGAAGCGCAAGGGTTGGTGATTCGGGGACTGCCCAGCCGACCCAAAGACCCCTTGGTCTTGGATTTGAAAGATTGTCCCGATTTGGCACAGCCCATAGCCGCAGCGGCGGTATTAATGCGCAGACCAGTCAAAATCACGGGCTTGCAAACACTCAATGGCAAGGAGATTCCGCGATTGGACGCTTTGGTGGGAGCCCTGAAGAGCTTGGGAATCCCTTCTGAAGCTCCCGAAGCGCGCGCCCTGTCCTTTGACTCAAGTGCGTGGAATCCGAGCGAACATATACTCGAAGTCGATCCGCAGGATGACCACCGAATGGCCTTTTTTTGGGCCCTCATCGGGTTGGAACAACCCTTGGAGTGGACCGGCGAAGCCACGGTTTCCAAGAGCTATCCTCATTTTTGGGCGGACTGGAACGCGTAGCGTCCGGTCCACAGAATGCCTGAAGGGCGAATTTTGACCAAGATCACGCCTTGGTGTGATCGGCCATGCCAGGTCCATTGTGGACGCCATTGTCCCTCCATGTAAGGACCCGGCGTTGTCATCCGCAGCGAAGAGGTGCCATGCGCCCAGGAGTCCCCTGCACCCATCCATCCCACCGTCCATCGGATGGGAGGTCCGGATTCAGAGGCCATGAATCGCCATCCGAGCGCATGAGGGGACTGGGGCGAGCACGCGATAAAAACCCATGCTTCGATCCGGGGAGTTAAAAAAAGCGACGCATCCACGCGCCATTGGTGGTTCCATCGGTCTAACCCAAGGCTGGCAGATCGATCGTTCCAACGTATCCATTGGCGCGCTCCGCGATGGCCCACTTCGAGCCAGCCTCGCGCATAGGGCACACGCCACGACCATCCAGGGCTAATAGCTTGAGGCAGCCAGGAGGTAGATAGTACCCATTGGGCGCTTCGGACCGTCCACTGGGCGGTCATGCCGGAGGGCCAGCGCAGCGAGCAGGAGGTGGCCCAGCGGTCTCCGCCATCGATCAAGGTCTGCCATTGCCACCGTGGGTACTGCACCAAGGCAGAAAGTAGCCAGCGGTCATCCATCCGCCCCCCGCCAAGGTGCAGATGAGAGGTAAGGGCCCAACGGCCCCAGCCTCCTCGCTGGGGAGACCAAGCCAAGAAGGATTGCGCCGTTCGGCCCCGCATAAAGGGTTGGGTCCCCGGAGATCGATGTATCAACCATGGAAGGACGCTCAGACTTGGCCATTCAGTCCACCTGAACCCAGGCCCGTGAACATAGGGTCCCCACCCTGAGGCATTTCGGGCGAGGCCTACTTGCCACGAGGGAGGATGAGCGGTAGTCTGTCGGTCGGGGTATCCGACCTGAAAAAAAGTTTGGAGCCCCCTTCGCTCCATCGAGTCCAGGGGGATGGCCCTCCATTCCAACGGATCGATGAGCTCCCCTTGGTCCGCGATGTAGCGCCCAAGTTGAAAGGCGCCCGCCGCCGAGAGAAAGGGGATGTCCTCCAGGCCATCCCGTGGCCAGGAGTTGATGTAGGCGGGCCGCCGTTCCCAGGCTTCGAGCAGGGCCCGGACGGAGTCCCGGGCCTCCAAATCACTTCCGGGAAAGCGGAGGGCGAATTCCTCCTCCGCCCACGTAACTAGGGCAGATTGGGCGAATGCAGGGCCCAGCGAGAGTAAGGATAGGGCCCCGCACCAAATAC
>Ga0102894_1000076_pt1 | contig 25765 bp, 24 predicted proteins | sample Colrivmeta1554A3_FD_78448 | JGI IMG/M metagenome (GOLD analysis project Ga0102894, IMG submission 78448) | Estuarine microbial communities from the Columbia River estuary - metaG 1554A-3 | ecosystem: Environmental > Aquatic > Marine > Intertidal zone > Estuary | place: USA: Columbia River...
CTAGCGCAATGTAATTATCAACAAATCGCTTTGGAGGCTGATCTAGTATGGCTCAACATCTTGGATGTACTAGGAGACTATCTGGTGGCATTTAGTAAGGAGGGCTTTGCCCCCTTGAAGGCAGAATGGAATAGTTGGGATGCTTATCAAAATCAATCCGTTGAGATTACCGAAGGTGGGAAGACACAGCTCTCTGGAATTGAACGTGGCGTCAACCTAGAGGGTGCACTGCTCATAGAGGAACATCCTGGAAGTGATCCAAAAGTGATTTATGCTGGCGATCTATCTCTACATAAACGTCCATGAGCAATCTTCTTCTCTTTGATATTGGAAACTCTCGACTCAAATGGTCTTGCGTGGAAAGTGATCGCAATCCTAACGAGCGCCAAAAAAAATTATGGTCCTACTCAGGAGCCATTGATACCAAATTGCTCGATTCAGAAGAACACCGCACTGAACTTGCGCACTATATAAAAAGTACTATCCCACGGCCCGAGCGAATTGGTATTTGCTGTGTGGCTGCAGAATCCTATTACGAGTCACTCCAAAATCTGCTGACTGAGTGGGAAGGGATCCCGATAGATCGCCTGTTAGGCAACTCCGAATATCCTCAATTACGCACCCAATATCAACAGGCCCACACACTTGGTGCAGACCGATGGGCGGCAATCATAGCAGCCCGTCAACTGGCGAGCGATAACACTTTAATTGTGAGTGCAGGAACCGCGACTACGATTGATTTTTTAGGTAGCAATGGGATGCACTATGGCGGCTGGATCTTGCCCGGTATTTCTTTAATGCGAGATAGTTTGCTTGCAAATACTGCCAGACTGGATATCCCCAACGATGGAAGAGCAGGGTCTGGAATTGGTCTAAGCACTCCGAGCGCAATTGAGGAGGGCTGTTTACTTGCACAAACTGGCGCATTAATCCGGGCTCTAGAGTTTGCTAAGCAAAAGAATCAGCCAATATCCCGTATTTGGATAGACGGCGGACATGCGGATACTCTCATGGAGCGTCTCCATGAAAACAAGATTAATACTGAAAAAATTCCAGGTTTAGTATTGCGGGGTCTTTGGGCTTGGGTTAAAACTAGAATGTCATGACAACCATTTAAGATCGTATTTTTCCCAGCAAGCTAGTCGTGGAACGATCGTAAATAAATGGGATAGCGTAGGCTTGTCCACCCCACGCCTTGATAACTTCTGTTTCCTCTAAGGTTTCAATCGCATAATCACCACCCTTGACATACACATCGGGTCGAACTCGCTTTATTAATTCAACGGGGGTCTTATTTGCAAACAAAATGACCAAATCAACGCTCTCTAAAGCAGCTAGCAAAGCCATCCGATCCTCTTGTGAATTAATTGGTCGATCAACTCCTTTGCCGAGCAATTTGACCGATGCATCAGAGTTCACGCCAACCACTAAGCTAGCACCAAAGTCGCGTGCTTGTGCCAAGTAACTGGCATGGCCTCGATGAAGAATATCAAATACCCCATTTGTGAAGACCATGGGGCGATTTAATGCTAATAATCTCTGGTTGAGAGTACTGCTATCCATAGAGCAGACTTTTGACTCAAAGGCGGGCGGCTTCAAACTTGGCTGTGACATTCTCAGATTCTAGATGATCTATTGTCGACCTAGTGAACTAGGTGTTTAAAGGCTTAAAACCCTCAATAAACATAAGATTCTAGAAGGCGTTAGACTTTAACTTTCCTTACTTTTGAAGACTGTATACCGTATGAAATGGCTCTATTTTCTTCCCCTGATGGTACTTACTCTGATGATCAATCCCAGTGACGCAAGTGCAAATCCGACCAACACAGCTTGTGCTTCCGCACTTTCACACACCTTTTTGAGGTTACAAGACGAGGTTCCTCAAAACCTTTGTCAATACCAAGGAAAAGTCATTATGGTTGTTAATACAGCTAGTTTTTGTGGTTTTACAAGCCAATATGAAGGTTTAGAGAAAATTTATGCGCGCTACAAAGATAAAGGCTTTGTCATCTTAGGGTTTCCGTCCAATGATTTTGGCCAACAGGAGCCCGGTAGCAACAAAGAGATCGCGGAATTTTGCAAGAATACCTATGATGTGAAGTTTCCAATGTTTGCCAAAAGCTCAGTAAGCGGCAAAGATGCCAACCCATTGTTCAAAATGTTAATTAGCAAAACAGGCACTACCCCAAAGTGGAACTTCTACAAATACCTAATTGATCGTAATGGCAATATTATTGAGTCATACAACAGCTTAACCAAGCCAGATAGCAAGTCGATGACATCTGAAATTGAAAAGTTACTAAAAGGCAAGTCCTTGTGAGTCGTTTGAATCAAAACCATTCATCGATAAAAAAAGTTGCTGTTATTGGTGCCGGAATTTCTGGACTAGGTTGCGCATACTCTTTACAAAAAGATATAGGTATACATGTCACCCTCTTTGAGGGTGGTCAGCATATTGGTGGGCATAGTAATACGATTGATATTTCAGTAGACACAAAGCGTGGTGCCATTCCATGTAGTGTTGATACAGGCTTTTTAGTTTTTAATCGTAAAACCTATCCTCGCCTCACTCGCTTATTTGAAGAGCTGAACGTTCCTCTAGCCCTTTCTGAGATGTCATTTTCAGTGTCGATTGATCAGTCTTTGGAATGGTCTGGGGATAGCCTTAATACCTTATTTGGACAGCGTCTTAATCTTGCCCGTCCCGCCTTTTGGGGAATGATTAAAGATATTGTTCGTTTTAATCAATTAGCCACTCAGTTAGCACTTCAGCAACAAAACTCGAATCACGGCGGGGATCCTAAAAAACTACAATCGATTGCCTCATTTTTAGATCAGCACGGCTTTAAAAGGGCTTTTCGGGAATGGTACTTCTTGCCCATGATTGGAGCAATTTGGTCCTGTCCAACTTCACAAATGCTCGAATTTCCAATTGATACGATGATTCGGTTTTGTCACAATCATGGTCTTCTTCAAGTTCAAAATAGGCCTCAGTGGTTAACCGTTAAGGGTGGCTCAAAACAATATGTAAAACGAATCGTCGAGGCCATGCATCCTGAGCGATTTAAATTACTTCGTGAAGCAGTTCTTAAAATTAATGTGCCTCAACCAAAAGATACCGATCGTCGTATTGAGCTGATCAGTGCCAAAGGGGTTCATTATTTTGATGAAATCATAATGGCATGCCATAGTGATCAGAGCTTAGATCTTTTGCATGGTATTGACGAGTTTGATCGGTCTTTATTGGCGGCGATTCCCTATCAAGAAAATAGGGCCATCTTGCATCACGATGCCTCTGTTCTGCCCAAGACTAGACGTTGCTGGGCCGCCTGGAATTACAAAACATTAGGGGCTCAACATAGCGATCATGAGGTAAGCGTAGATTACCTCATTAACAAATTACAACCACTACCGTTTAACCTTGATGAACTTGCAATCATTGTTAGCCTTAATCCTCTAGTTGAGCCCAAACCAGAAACAATCTTTAGCGAGATCTCGTATGCGCATCCTCTTTTTAATGATGCTGCTATAAAAGCCCAGAAGAACCTGCCCTTAATTCAGGGGAAGTCGGGTATTTGGTATTGCGGGGCGTGGACTGGTTATGGCTTTCATGAGGATGGCCTACGTTCTGGAGAACTGGTGGCTGCCGATCTAATTGCTTCAATCCACTCTCCCTTGGCCAGCCCGCCGTTTCAATCGGCCAACTAATGGATAAGCCCTACATCAACTTTGGCCAGGTAAAGCATACTCGTTTACGTCCTGCTCAGAATCGTTTTAGTTACGATGTCTTTACGCTCAAGATTCCGATGCGTGAACGTAAGCATAATCCTACGCTTTTAGAACAGTTTGGTATTGGGGATAATCGCTGGGCCTTCTACTCGTTTCATGATAAAGATTATGGTAATGGAGAAGGCGACAGTTTGGAGTGGGTCGAAAATATCTTTCGCAAAGAGGGTATCTATGTGCCTGATGGAGAAATTTGGTTACAAACTTTTCCGCGGGTCTTAGGCTATGTCTTTAACCCTGTAAGTTTTTGGATCTACACACGTGTCGACCATTCTGTTTGTGCAGTTTTAGCTGAAGTTAATAATACCTTTGGCGAACGTCATTGCTATTTGTTGCGAAAAGAAAATGGTGAATCCCTCTGCTCCGGTGAAACACTCATCAGCAAAAAGGTATTTCATGTTTCTCCCTTTTGCGATCTTTCTGGGGAATATCGGTTTCGGTTTCTCTTTTCAAGAGATAGTGAAAGTAAAGTAAACTCAGTATGTCGCATTGAGTTATTTATAGACCAACAGCCCCTGATTTACACCAGTATTAGTGGGCGAGACCACATAATCTCAAAAGCAATACTGAGACGGGCTAAGTTCCAATACCCTATGATGACGTTTGGGGTTATTGCTCGCATCCATTGGCAAGCCCTCAAGCTTTGGCTAAAAGGGGTACCATTTCATTCCAAACCCGAAGCTCCCAAGATGGAAATTAGCTCATGATGCGCCCCGGTCAGTCACTACTAGCAAAGCTAAACTTCTCACGCTCAAGCGAGCCTGAGGTAAGTGGTGCAATTCCGTTGTCTGCAAGAACCATAGAGCGCCTTTTAAAAGAGCTATCTGCGGGCTACTTAACCTTGTATTTTCCAAATGGTGAAAAACGGGTATTTGGAAAACCCCAAGATCCTCTTCAGGCTGAAATCCGCTTTCATCGCTGGAGCGCCTTTAAAGATATTCTCAGGCATGGTGATATTGGTTTCGCCGAGGGATACATCCGTGGTGATTGGGACAGTCCTAACCTCGAACAACTTTTAGATCTAGCGGTTCGAAACCGCAATGTCTTAGAGCAAGCCATCTATGGAAATTGGTTTGGATCCCTAGTCTATCGGGTGCGCCATTACTTAAATCATAATAGTAAAGTGGGCAGTCGTAAAAATATTCATGCGCACTATGATTTGGGCAATGCCTTCTATACCCTTTGGTTAGATCCCACGATGACTTATTCGAGCGCTTGGTTTCAGGGGCAAGAGAAGTGTGTGCTAGAAAATGCGCAGACTGCTAAATATCAAGCAATCCTCAACTCTCTAGCCTTAGCCCCCACTAGCGAACTACTAGAGATTGGCTGTGGTTGGGGCGGTTTTATGGAAACCGCTGCCCATGCCGGTCACCGGGTTACAGGCTTGACTCTGTCGACTGAGCAGCAGGCCTACGCCACGAAACGGCTTGCCAAGCATTGGCCGAACTATCATCAAGTGCGCATGCAGGACTATCGCGACTGTAAGGATCAGTTTGATGGGATTGCTTCGATTGAAATGTTTGAGGCTGTCGGAGAACAATATTGGCCTAACTACTTTGAGACCCTAGCACGCTGCTTAAAAGAGGATGGTAAAGCGTGTATTCAGACAATTGTCATTAATGAGAGTTTATTTGATCGCTATCGTAAAAGTACTGACTTTATCCAACAATATATTTTTCCAGGGGGAATGCTACCCTCTCGTGAAGCATTCCAACGGTTTGCAAATAATGCCGGTCTTCGTATTGAGGCTGAATTTGCATTTGGTCTAGACTATGCCAAAACACTATGTATATGGTTTGATAACTTCAATCAAAAAATCTCCGAAATCAAAGATCTAGGCTTTGATGATGCTTTTATCCGTTTGTGGAATTTTTATCTTCTCTACTGTGCCGCAGGATTTAAAGAAAAAAATATTGATGTTGTCCAGTTCACTCTTAGTCACAAAAAGGTAAACCATTGAAACAAGCAGCTATTCCAAACTTTATGCATCAGCGCGTTTGGGTCATTGGTGCCTCAAGCGGGATCGGTGAAGCTTGCGCGCGAGAATTATTAAAACGTGGCGCAAAACTGGTCTTGTCGAGTCGACGCATTGACCGCCTAGAAGATATTGCTCGCTCAGCCGATGCAACACAATCCCTTGTAATACCGGTCGACGTTATGGATCAATCGTCAATTACTCGGGCCTACCAAACGATTCATGCGCAGTGGGGTGGTATCGATCTCTTGCTATTTGTGTCGGGTATTTACATTCCTTTGCGGGCAGATGACTTTAATATGCAAGATGCTCAAAAAACAGTGGACTCCAATATTTTGGGTCCAATGCGAGCAGTTGCTACCGTCCTTCCAGATATGCTGCGAGCTGGGCATGGTCATCTTGCGATTGTCGGCAGTGTTGCAGGCTATAGCGGCCTACCTAAAGCCTTAGCTTATGGTCCGACCAAAGCAGCCATGATTAATTTCTGCGAAACACTTTTTTATGATTTACAGCCCAAAGGGATCGGGGTACATATGATCTCTCCAGGCTTTGTTGCTACCGAGGCTACTGCTAATAATGATTTTGATATGCCTGCTCTAATTTCAGCACAAGAAGCTGCTAATGAGATTTTGCAAGGCATCGAGCGTGGTGAATTTGATATTCATTTTCCTAAACGCTTCTCAGGGTTTTTGAAGTTTTTGCGAATCCTACCTTACCCACTATATTTTTGGATCATTCGCAAGTTCGTCAAAATATAAGCAATCTTGCTTTATTTATAACCGTCTTTGCGAACTTTATTCACCAAAAAATCCATTATATTCACAGCCTTTGCGCGGCTACCCGCTATAGAAGGCGAGGTTATGTACTTGCCTTGAACGGCTACTGTTGGTACCCCATCAATCCGATACGCATTACCAAGCTGATTGGCTGCCCTAGCTTTTGATAAGACGGCAAATGAGCGATAAGCGGCTAAAAATGCGTTTCGATCCACTCCTTGGGCCGCCACCCAATCAGCGATTTCATTTTCATTAAGCAAGCGTTTATTTTCACGATGCATCGCAAACATAACCTTATCATTTAAGGCGTCGCCTTTACCCAAAGTCTCTAGCGCATAGAAGAGCTGGCTATGCGGCATCAACTCCTCACGAAAGGCGATAGGTACTTTTTTAAATACAACATCTTTATTTTGGCGCTTGATCCAGCCTTTGAGCTCGGGCTCAAACTCATAACAATGTGGGCATCCGTACCAAAAGAACTCAATCACCTCAACCTTACCCTTCGCATCAATGGGCTGTGTAATCGGCAACACGCGGTAATCAAATCCCTCTTCAACCTTAATCGGTGTCTGTGCCAAGACCAATTGATTAGCGCTAAAGATAAGCAAAAAAATGGAGAAAAGTTTAATAATGTGGATCATGATTTATTCACTCGGATAACGGTGGGTTTAATACCGATAATGGTTAACTTACTTCTAGTCGAAGCCGTATCTTCAATGCTGGTAAAAGGGCCAATTCGAACCCTCCAAACAGTAGTTCCGTCAACAGAACTCTCACTAAGCTGTGTTTGTATACCCTGCATGGCTAATGTAGCCTTTTGAGCATCCGCATCAGCGCGTTGATTAAAGACGCCCGTTTGCACATAAAACTGGGTATCGGGCTTTATCTCTGGTTTAGGCTCGGAGAGCTTACCAGTAGCGATCTCAGCAATTGGGTCGGGTGCTCCAGAGCTAACTCCTTTTCCTTGTAAGGGCCTATTAAGATCTACCTTGGGAGGGGCGACTGAAGTTTCCTCTTCCTCCTCCTTATCCGCTTTTTGAGGGACCGGCTTCATAAATGAGGGGGCGCTGGGGGCGCGAATACCAGGCTTTTCTTGCGGCTGGGACCGTGTTAAATACCAGGCAACCAAAAGCGCCAGGCCTACTCCAACTAAAAGGCCAATCACCACTCCCATGATGATCCCTCCCGACTGAGAAGAACTCAATGCAGAAGATTGCCTAGTCAGTGAGACTGTATTTTGATATCTGGATGACTTCATAACGCTATCTTACCCGCTTCAAGTTAGAAGCACTAAACCCCATTTGCTCAATAGTTCACATCTTGCTTGGCGCAGAAACCCCTAAAACTTTTAAGCCATTTTCTAAGACCTGGCGACAGGCCAACAACAAAGCAAGGCGAGCCAATTTAAGATCAGATTCATCGACCAAAACACGGTCTGCATTATAGAAAGTATGAAGATCACCTGCTAAATCACGAAGATAAAATGCGACCGCATGAGGGGCCAAGTCTTCGGCAGCGGATGCGAGGACCTCTGGATACTCTGCTAAGCGACGTAGTAAGTGATCTGCTGCCTTACTATCAAGCAAGGCTAAATTGGCTTTGTGTAGCGTATTTGAGTCACCGCCCCATTGTTGCAAAATTGAACAAATACGTGCGTGCGCATACTGAACATAAAAAACAGGGTTTTCATCATTTTGCTGTAGCGCTAAGTTCACATCAAAAATAAACTCTGTATCTGCCTTGCGGGAAATTAGGAAAAATCGAACTGCATCGCGCCCTCGTTGTAATGCAAGCTCTCGCTCCACGATTGACATTTGCGCATGAACACCGCCAGACCATTCGATCAAATCTCTGAGAGTGACATAAGACCCAGCTCGCTTAGAAAGCTTTACCTCTGCACCATCCTTAATGACTGTCACCATCTTATGTAATACATAATCAGGAAAAGTGGTTGGAATTGCCCAGTGACGTTTCTGCGCGACGCCCTGAATACCTGAGCGAACACGTGTAATCGTGCCATGATGATCGCTCCCCTGTACATTAATTACTTTCTCAAAACCTCGACTCCATTTACTAATGTGATATGCCACATCGGGTACAAAGTAGGTATAGCTGCCATCTGATTTACGCATGACACGATCTTTATCATCACCATCTAAGGTTGTCTTTAACCAGAGTGCACCATCAGCCTCATAGGTTTTATCAACACTCGTGAGATCTTCAATGACCTTCTGAACACTTCCATCCGAATACAAAGAGGATTCAAGATAAAACTCATCAAAGCGAACACCGAAAATCTTAAGATCAATATCTTGCTCTTTACGTAAATAGGCCACTGCAAATTTTCGGATTACCTCTAAATCATTTTCATCGCCTCGCTCTGACTGATACGACTGAGCAATCTCATTAATATATTCACCGTTGTAGGCATCTTTTGGCCAATCAGCACTAATTGGGGCTAAACCTCTTAGACGAGCCTGAACAGAAATTGCAAGATTCTGTATCTGCACCCCAGCATCGTTGTAATAAAACTCCCGATGCACTTTAATTTCTTGGCTGTCTAATAGATTAGCTAGGGCATCTCCCAGAGCAGCCTGACGTCCATGTCCAACATGTAAAGGTCCTGTGGGGTTGGCAGAAACAAACTCAATCATGGCACGAGCCGGTATCGATGCATCTTGTAAACCACTGCGATCATGCCGCCCAAAGCGATCTTGATCATTCAAAATAATTTGTATGACTCCTGATTTGGCGTGCTGACTTAAGCGAAAATTAATAAAACCGGGTCCTGCAATGTCAGAGCTTGCGATTAAATCTTGATACTCTAGATTTAATCGCAATCGTGCCACAATCAACCCCGCGAGTTCACGGGGATTTGCTTTCCATGCTTTAGCAATTTGTAATGCAATATTACATGCCACATCACCATGATCAATGACTTTTGGTCTCTCAAGGTGAGGAATCGGAAACTCACCTGCAGCAAGACCCCGCTCTTGCGCAATGGAATTTAAGGCATTGGCAATCAGATGTATGAGCTGGGTTTTTTGAGCTAACAACATAGAGCTAGGAGTTTATCAGTGATGGTATGCTTTGTGAATGATTCATCGTTTTCAATCAAAAAATTGCGCTCCTGTCATCATGCTTGATGATCTTTCAGAACGGATTTTTGCATTGATGCAACGTCCCTTTGAGTCCACTGGAATTTTACTTCCCGAGCAAATTCCAAACTATCTTCATCTACTTGATGAAGCAATTCAGTTAGAGCGAAATACCACAAGCAAAACACTTGATGCATCGGAGCAATCTACTGTTTCTAGAAAAGATCCATTGGGTCGTCGTGCTTTTCCATTTATGGAGCTTCTAAAACAGGCTCAAAGGAACCATGAACCCGTGGTTTGGGGAGTTCCTTAATCCAGTAGGCTTGCTAGAGAACGTCTTACCTCTTCGGGGGACTTCCCAGTTCGCCTTGCAAAGTCGCCTACTTGATCAGAGGAAACCTTTCCTACATTGAAATACATGGCATTGGGATTGGCAAGATAAAAGCCACTCACGCTTGACGCTGGATTCATCGCGAGAGATTCTGTGAGGGTCATCCCAATCTCATCCGCTTTCATTGCATGAAACATAGCAAACTTAACCTGATGATCTGGGCAAGCGGGATATCCAGGAGCAGGTCGTATTCCTTGGTATTTCTCATCAATCAGCTCTTCAGTGCTTAGTTGCTCACCTGCTGCGTACCCCCATAAATCAGTACGAACACGCCAATGCATTAACTCTGCAAAGGCTTCTGCTAAACGGTCTGCCAATGCCTTTAACATAATGGCACTGTAATCGTCGTGCTTAGCTAAAAACTGAGCTGCTTTTTCTTCGACTCCATGACCGGTTGTCACAGCAAAGCAGCCCACATAATCATCGATCCCACTGACGTGATTGGCTACGTAATCGGCTAAACAGCGATTGGGTCGCTTTACTCCATCAACTACAGGGCGCTCAGATTGTTGACGTAGATTGTGCCAAATTAAAAAAGGCTTGCTTCGGCTCTCATCGGGATACAGCAAAATATCATCACCCTGACTATTCGCAGGAAATAGACCAACGATTGCGTCTGCTTGCAACCACTGTCCTTTAATTAATTTCTCCAACATTGCCTGAGCGTCGGCGTACACCTTACGCGCCTCCTCGCCCACAATTTCATCATCAAGAATCGCTGGGAACTTACCAGCTAAATCCCAAGTTTGAAAGAAGGGGGTCCAATCAATGAACTTTGCAATTTCAGCTAGAGAAAAGTTTTTAAAGACGCGTCTGCCAATAAATTTAGGCTTGCTGGGCTTATAGACGTTCCAGTCTAATTGCTCATAATTATCTCTAGCGGCCTGCAAGCTAACAAGCGGAACACTTTTACGGTTCGCGTGTTGATGCCGAATCCGCTCATAATCAGCAAGCATCTCATCAATAAATTTCTTAGCGCCCTCGTCTGATAATAAGTTGGAGGCTACCGATACCGAGCGGGAGGCATCGGGTACGTAAACCACCGGGCCATCATAGTGCGGAGCAATCTTTACTGCGGTATGAACTCTTGAGGTAGTAGCGCCACCAATTAACAAAGGTATTTTTTTCTGTCGAAAATAATCATCACGCTGCATTTCTTGGGCAACATACGTCATCTCTTCGAGCGAAGGGGTAATTAAACCGGATAGACCAACAATATCCGCCTTCTCCTCTTTTGCTTTTTTCAATATTTGGTCACAGGGAACCATCACACCCATATTGACTACTTCAAAATTATTACATTGCAAAACTACAGTAACAATATTCTTACCAATATCATGCACATCCCCTTTTACGGTCGCAATTACAATCTTGCCTTTAGCTTTACTTTCTCCGCCAGCAGCAACTAATTGCTTCTTCTCTTCCTCAATATAGGGAATTAAATGAGCCACTGCTTGCTTCATCAAGCGTGCGCTTTTAACAACTAGTGGCAAAAACATTTTTCACGAGCCAAATAAGAAACCAACGACATTCATGCCATCCATCAGCGGGCCTTCAATTACCTCGATGGGACGGCCACCACTACCCATAATCTCAGCGCGTAACTCTTCAGTGTCTTCCACAATAAAGTTTGTCAGGCCATGGACTAGAGCATGGGTCAATCGCTCACGTACAGCCGCTTCGCGCCATACTAAGTTCTCTTCTTGCTTAATACCGCCGCCCTTATATTCATCGGCTATCGCCAACAAGCGCTCGGTTGGGGTTTTTCCATCCTTTTCTTTAAACCGATTTAGCACTACATCTTCCACCCGCTCACGCAACTCAGGATCTAAATCAGCATAGACACCTAGTTGACCGGCATTAACAATCCCCATATCCATGCCAGCTGAAATGGCGTGATACAAAAATACTGTATGGATTGCTTCACGTACGCGATCATTTCCTCTAAACGAGAAGCTTACATTTGAAACGCCACCACTTATCTTTGCGCCAGGTAAGTTTTCTTTAATCCAACGGGTTGCGTTAATGAAGTCAACTGCGTAGTTATCATGCTCTTCAATACCAGTAGCAATTGCAAAGATATTTGGATCAAAAATAATATCTTCCGAAGAAAAATCTAATTCATTTACTAGAATGTTGTACGAGCGCTGACAAATTTCCGTCTTACGCTGATACGTATCGGCCTGACCCTTCTCGTCAAAAGCCATAACAACCGTTGCAGCACCATAACGCTTAATTAATTTAGCATGGTATTTAAACTGCTCCTCCCCTTCTTTTAAGGAAATAGAGTTAACAATTGGTTTTCCTTGAATACATTTCAAGCCAGCTTCAATCACCGTCCACTTTGATGAGTCGACCATAATGGGAACGCGTGCAATATCCGGCTCTGAAGCAATCAAATTCAAAAACCGCACCATCGCTGCCTCTGAATCCAACATTGCTTCATCCATATTGATATCAATCATCTGTGCGCCACTCTCAACCTGTTGTCGCGCGACAGCTAGCGCATCATCAAACTGATTATTGAGAATCATGCGTGAGAATGCTTTTGAGCCTGTGACATTGGTGCGCTCACCAATATTGACAAAGCCAATTTGGGGGGAGATATTGCAAGGCTCTAGGCCTGACAAGCGCATCGGAGTAGTTGGTAATCGACTCATGCTTCTGCTGTCGCCTCCGAATAAAAGGGGCGAGGCTTGCGATTTGTCATTGCTTGAGCAATCGCTCGAATATGCTCAGGAGTAGTGCCACAGCAACCACCAACCAGATTAACCAGGTGATCGCGGGCAAATTCATCGATCAGACTAGAGGTAACCTCAGGAGTTTCATCAAAACCAGTATCACTCATGGGGTTGGGTAAACCTGCATTGGGATAACACGAGATAGCAACATCACAAACTCGGGCCAATTCCGCAATATAGGGTCGCATTAAAGCAGCGCCGAGTGCACAGTTCAGGCCAAAGGTGAGTGGCTTAATGTGTCGCAAGCTATTCCAAAATGCTTCAACCGTTTGTCCAGAAAGAATTCTCCCCGACGCATCTGTAACCGTACCAGAGATCATTACCGGCAAGCGCTCTCCCGACTCCTCAAAAAACTCATCGAGCGCAAAAAGGGCTGCTTTTGCATTGAGGGTATCAAAAATAGTTTCGACTAAAAATAGGTCGGAGCCCCCCTCAAACAAAGCTTCTGCCTGCTCACGGTAGGCTTTACGTAAAGCATCAAAATGCACATTGCGGGCGCCTGGATCATTCACATCCGGAGAAATGCTTGCCGTCTTGGGTGTTGGTCCAATCGCACCGGCTACAAAACGAGGTTTGTCCGGGGTACTATATTGATCGCATGCTGCACGGGCTAATTGAGCCGCCGTGACATTCATTTCACGGGCCAACTCTGGCATTTTGTAATCTTCCTGAGCAATCGAGGTAGCGCCAAAGGTATTGGTCTCAATAATGTCCGCTCCCGCTGCTAAGTACTCATCATGGATTTGACGAATCGCGGCGGGTTGAGTTAAGACCAGAAGCTCATTATTTCCCTTTAAATCCCCGGGATGATTAGCAAAACGTTGGCTATGTTGTAAGCCTCGATAGTCCGCTTCACTAAACTTTTTTTGCTGAATCATGGTCCCCATCGCGCCATCCAATATTAGGATACGCTCCCTTAAAAGTAATGGGAGGCTCGCGCCCCGGGTATAGGGCTTAGCCGACTTGGGTGGACTAATTTGGGTTTGCATTGCTGCAGAAGTGAGATTAATCTTCATCAACCCATTATTTTATCGATAATGTGACTATTTAGCCTGTTAGGAGAGTTTATGTTTGGCACCATACCGGATTTCAATCAAAGCCTAGAGATGTTTAAAGCCATGTGGGATCAAAATAACGCCGCTCATGCGGGCTCGTCTTTTATGCCTGGCATGGCTCCGGGTATGGCTGGCTTAAACAATGCAATGCCCTCTTTTGATATTGAAGAACTGGATAAGCGCATTAAAGACCTTAAGAGCGTGGAGTCTTGGCTTGCCCTCAATCTGAATGTCCTAAAGTCCACCATCCAAACCCTAGAAGTACAAAGAGCCACTCTCTTGGCAATCAAATCCTTTGGGGATGCCATGGCAAACTCCCAAAGCTCTAATAATGACCCTAAAGAGCGTTCTGCGAAGGCGAAACCACGCAAAAGCGCCAAATCCCGTCCTCGCAAAGCAAGCGGTGCAGCCTCCTCTGATGCCACAAATGATTCAGATGGGCAATAGCTTCTCCCATGGCAAAACTAAGCTGATGATTGTCGAGCTTACGCCGAAATAGCACCGGAATAATCTCAAAGGCATGCTTTGGGCTTTGGCAAGCATCCAGAGTTTCGGATAAGCGGTCACGATGATGCTCATGGAGTTGTTTAATACGGGTATGTAAACCTTTAAAGGGCTTACCATGTGATGGCAACACAAAAGCATCTAAGGGCAAAGATAGCCATTGGTCTAGCGAGCGCAAATACAAACCTAAGGGATCGGCATCCGGATCGACATCATACACACTAACGTTCGTGGAGATGCGAGGCAAGACCATATCCCCAGAGATAAAAATATTCAGGGCTGAACAATAGAGTGTGGCGTGTTCAGGCGCATGACCATAGCCCATGGATACCCTCCATCGATGGTCTCCAATTTGAACCTCATCGCCCTCCATAATGCGACGATAGCGACGTGGCACCTGCGGCACTAGGCGACTGTAATAATCAGAGCGGCTTCGAATACGCTCCAAATCTTCAGAACCTAGCAAACCGTGGCGCGCATAATGATCTACTGCTCCACCACTTCCGCTACTAGCACCAATAGCAACTCCGCCCTCCTTGCTACTTAACCACTGTGCCATTAGAAAATCACTCATCGAAACCCATAGGGGAGCCTGCCAGCGCTCACATAAAAAATGTGCAAGGCCAATATGATCTGGATGCATATGGGTAACCAAGACACGCAAAATGGGGAGTCCTTGGAGATGGTTTGCAAAAATAGACTCCCAAAGTATTTTGGTCTCATCGTTTGTAATTCCGCAATCGATGATGGTCCAACCCTCTTGATCGGCAACTCGGTCTTTTAACAACCATAAATTGATGTGATTAAGAGCAAAAGGCAAAGGCATCCGAATCCAATAGATCCCTGGCGCAATTTCCATGGTCTGACCTGCCTCGGCTAGGGTCTCCCCATATGGATAAATCAACTGACTTTCAGGATGATGAGGTAGCGGGTCGACTTGGGTCATTTTGAGTCCAATTTAAATGCTAGATACACTCTTATTATGAACAATCACTTTCCAAAGCTATTATCCTCGCAGGTCGCCTTTGATATGGCCCAGACCCTGTTAATGGGTTTTCAGCGACATTACAGTATTTTTAGGGAAGCCGGTCGCTCAGCAAAAGATGCCTTTGAGAAACAAGATTGGCATGGGATTCGTCAACTCTTACGCGACCGCATCACCTTTTATGATCAACGCGTTATTGAAACAGCGCTAGCACTTGAAGATGAATTTGATGCCCATGCAATCTCTGATGAAATCTGGCAACAAGTAAAGCTTCATTACATTGGCCTATTGTCAAACTTACATCAACCTGAACTTGCCGAAACTTTCTTTAATTCAGTGACCACCCGGATTCTAGCGAGCCGTTACTTTAATAATAAATTTATCTTTGTGCGACCAACTATTTCTACTGAATACTTAGAGAATGACGAGGCTCCGAGTAAGCCATCCTATCGGGCTTACTACCCTGGAGATATTAGTGGACTTAGGGTGGTACTACATAATTTGTTAGCAAGTTTTGAACTACATAATCCCTTTGAAGATTTGGAGCGTGATCTCAATCTCACAACAGAGTTAATTCAGAATTCATTAGCTGACACTAGCAGTTCAACTGATTTCCAGATTCATGCTCTCAGTACCTTATTTTTCAGAAATAAAACTGCTTACATTATGGGTCGCATCATTAATGGCGAAAAAATATTCCCACTAGTCATTGCCTTGATGCACAATTCCAAAGGCCAACTGGTCATTGATGGGGTCCTGCTTTCCGAAGTCCATTTGCGCCTGATCTTTAGTTTTACACACAGCTACTTTCTAGTAGACATGGAAGTACCGTCAGCCTATGTCACATTCATGCGCAGTCTATTACCCCATAAACCACGTGCAGAGATTTACAACATGGTGGGCTTACAAAAGCATGGCAAAAACTTGTTTTATAGAGACTTTCAACATCACTTAATGCACTCCACCGATCTCTTTCGGATTGCTCCGGGTATTCGCGGATTGGTCATGCTGGTATTTGACTTACCGAGCTACCCTTACGTATTTAAGCTCATTAAAGATTATTTCCCGCCGCCCAAGGAAACGAGCCGTGAGCAAATTATGGCGAAGTACCAATTAGTTAAACAACATGACCGCGTTGGGCGCATGGCAGACTCTTTAGAATTTTCTAATGTGGCTTTTCCACTAGAACGCTTCACTCCAGCACTCATTTCCGAAATACAAGAGCAGTGCTCTTCTTTGTTGGAATTTAGTACCAACCCCAGCGGAGAGAGCGAACTGATCATCAAACATCTCTATATTGAAAGACGAATGACACCACTAAATATTCGTCTTCAAGAAGGATCGCCAAGCGAAGTGGAGGACGGAGTCATTCAGTATGGGGAAGCAATCAAGAATTTAATTGCTGCTAATATTTTTCCAGGGGACTTGCTCTATAAAAATTTCGGTGTAACACGCTACGGTCGTGTTGCTTTTTATGACTATGATGAAATTGAATACTTAACCGATTGCGAGGTACGTCATGTGCCCGCTCCTCGCAATGAAGATGATGAAATGGCAAGCGAGCCTTGGTATCGCATCGGCCCCAAAGATATCTTTCCAGAAACCTATAAAACCTTTTTGCTAGGAAATGATCGTATCAAACAACTACTCCTAAAGCACCATGCTGATTTATTTGATCCAGCGATGTGGCAAAGCTATAAAGATCGCTTGCTTTCTGGAGAAATTCCGGACTTTATTGAGTACGATCACTCCCTACGTCTAAAAAATATCTTTCCCCAAAAATTTTTGTAAGCTTTTCGATCAATAGGCTCACTTCTGACATAAGCGTATTTAGCGATTTACATCCACGATTACGCGACCACGGATCTTGCCCTCAATTAAGTCGCTGGCAGCCCGAATAGCTTCTTCTAAGGAAATCTCTTTGGCAATCTCCATCAATTGCTCTGGTTTACATAGCTTTGCTAATTGGTTCCAAGCTTCTATCCGTACTGCCTTTGCTTGGGTAACGCTATTAATGCCATACAGAGTGATACCGCGCAATATAAATGGAGCAACGCTTGCCGGGAAATCCATCCCTTGAGCTAGACCACACGCTGCTACTGCGCCATTTGATTTGGTTGCGGCACAAGCATTAGCCAATGTATGGCTACCAACTGAATCCACCACGGCAGCCCAGCGTTCTTTAGCCAAGGGTTTGCCAGGCTGAGAAAGGGTGGCGCGCTCGATGACTTCACTAGCACCTAGAGTTTTTAAATACGCCCCTTCTTCTGGGCGACCACTGCTTGCTACTACGGTATAGCCCAACTGATATAAAAGACTGACTGCAAAACTACCGACTCCTCCTGCCGCTCCCGTTACCAAGATCTCGCCATCGCCCGCTTGAACACCATGCTTTTGGAGAGCCATAATGCATAGCATTGCAGTGTATCCGGCAGTGCCAATAGCCAACGATTGTTTTGCTGTAAATGCTTTAGGTAACGGTATCAGCCATTCAGACTTTAGTCGTGCCTGCTGTGCTAAGCCACCCCAATGGGATTCACCTACTCCCCACCCATTTAATAAAACTAAATCGCCTGACTTAAATTCGGGGCTAGTACTTTCAATGACTTCTCCCGTGAGATCAATTCCTGGAATCATCGGAAAACTTCGCACAATCGGACTCTTACCTGTTATCGCCAAACCATCCTTGTAATTGAGGGTAGAGTAATGCACCTTAACGCGAACATCCCCTTCTGGCAAAGCGCTTTCATCTAAATTGCTCAATTGAGCGCGGTAGCTCTGCTCATCTTTATTAATTAATATAGCTCTAAACATATTTTCAATCCGTTAACGTGTGAACTCAAGCAACTTTTATAAAAGCGTTTATCCTACTGCAATAGATCTCATTATGAGGCTTTTTATGAAACGTATTATATTGACCCTAGCAGTTGCACCCATCCTCCTCAGCGCCTGCGCTTCAACGGAGCTATCAATGTCACTAGGTAATATGCGCCTCATCAACTCCAGTGCAGAGCCGCAACAAGTCATGGATTTTGCTAACAAAATTTGTAAGTCTGATTTTTATATAGGCGCTAGTTTCATATCAAAAGCAGGTAAAGACTATCGCTTTAAGTGCGTAAAAGCTGATGAAAATGAAATGCTTATTCCTATTCCTGGCCTAAAGCCTTCCAACACCAAATAAAGTAGAAGTCTTTGCAAACCCCATTTTCTACTCAGGAACTCAGACGAGCTTTTTCTTGCTTCGCTACCGGCGTCACTGTTATTACGGGCATCGATCAGAATGGCAAACCTGTTGGCATAACAATCAGCTCCTTTAATACTGTCTCACTCAATCCTCCATTGGTGCTTTGGAGCATTGGCAGTCAATCGGACTTATGCAATTCTTTCCGTATTGGGCAGAAACAACTCATTCATGTCCTAGATGTTAATCAGAAAGATTTGGCTCTTGTCTTTGCAAAACAACTTAATAAAAATAGTATTCAAATGGAACACCAGATTGAGCCAAGCGGTTTAATGCGTCTTGCTAATTGTTTAGCTTATTTTGAATGTGAGACTGTTGCTGTTCATGAAGGCGGCGATCATCATATTATCGTGGCACGTGTTTTGAGTATCGAGCAAGATTCAGATCGCTATCCACTTTTATTTGCACAAAGTCAATTTAATCAACTTGCTCTTGATCCAGAAGGTAGTATCAAATGATGACACTATGGGGTAGAAAATCATCCATTAATGTTCAAAAAGTGCTTTGGGTGCTAGCAGAGCTTGATTTGCGAGAGGGTGCTGACTTTAAACAGATTGACGCTGGGCTTCATTTTGGGATCAATAAAACCCCCGAATATTTAAAACTGAATCCCAATGGCTTAGTGCCAACCTTAGAGGATGGCTCGCTCGTGCTGTGGGAATCTAATACCATCATGCGCTACCTTGCTAAAAAGTTTTCCTCTACAGGAGCTTTCCCGTATGACCTTGCTAGTCAAGCCTCTTCTGATAAATGGATGGATTGGCAAATTAGTACTCTATGGCCATCATTGCGAGTTCCATTTCTTGGCCTTACTCGTGTCCCCGAGGAAGAGCGCGATTACTCTGCCATCAAAAATGCTTTCCAAGAATCCAATCGACTTTTAGGTATTTTTGATGGAGTCCTTGCTAATCAAGCGTTTTGCTCGTGCTCCAAATTTAATCTAGGTGACATTAATATTGCACTATGCGTTAAGCGCTGGATCATGTTGGCAGATCAGTACCCTGATAAAACAGGTCCACGAACAGAGCTGATACACCTTAAGCGCTGGTATGAAATGATTTGTGCCAACACCCAATTCACGAAAGCAACTGAATAGCGCTTACGTTTGTTTCAATTTCTTTTGTTGGTGATCGGCGCCGATATATAGATACATAGCAGGCACAACAAATAAAGTAAACAAAGTGCCAATCGCAAGCCCAGTAAAAATCACAATTCCCATCGACTGACGCCCTGCCGCACCCGCTCCCGAAGCAATTACGAGTGGCACCACACCTAGGACCATGGCTGCGGTGGTCATCAAAATAGGGCGCAGGCGTACGCTACTCGCTTCAATAATTGCCTCAAGCTTTGTTCGTCCTGCTTGCTGAAGCTCGTTCGCGAACTCAACCATCAAAATGCCATGCTTGCTGATTAAGCCCATCAGTGTTACCAAACCGACCTGGGTATATACATTTAAGGTCGTAAAGCCTAAATTGATAAAAATTAGGGCACCAAACAGGGCAAGTGGCACAGAGACCAAAATGACCAATGGGTCCCTAAAGCTCTCAAACTGCGCCGCTAGAACTAAAAACACAATTAATATAGCAAAGAGCATGGTTACCAAAAAGCCACCAGACTCTGCTTTGAATTGTCGTGACGGCCCTGCGTAGTCCACCGAGTAACCAGATGGAGCCGCCTCTTTGATGGTTCTTTCTAAAAAACCCAATACTTCCTCTTGTGAGACAAACGGTGTGCTAACACCACTAATCGTTGCGGAGTTGAGCTGCTGAAATCGATTAATGGATTGTGGTACTACCCGACTTTGGATGCTCGCGATTGTTCTCGCTTGAACCATTGCACCACTTGGGGTCTTAATGTAGTAATCCAATATCTGATCCGGATTTAATCGATCCGTTTGTTTAACCTGCGGGATCACGCGATACGATCGGCCTGCCACAGAGAAATAGTTAACAAATCCACCACCTAATGCGGCTGATAAGGCGTTACCCACATCTCTTTGGGTCATTCCTAATGCGGCAACTTTCTCACGATCAATTTGCAAAACATCTTGAGGCTTATCAATTTTAAGATCAGAGTCTACAAAGAAAAACATACCACTTTGCCTTGCTTTATCTAAAACCTGTTGCGATACCTCATTTAAATTGGTGTAGGGTTCTGTGGTGTTAATAACCACCTGCACTGGAAATCCTTGTGCGCCTGGCAAAGCAGGAAATTGAAAGGCGGCAACCCGCGTACCAGCAATACTCCCCCACTTATTTTGTAAATCTTCTTGAAACTTGGTGGCACTACGACTACGCTCACCCCAATCTTTCATGATCACTCCGCCAAAGCTAGATGTCGGACTGGTAATCTGGAACATCTGTTTATATTCTGGCTCTTTACTAGCAATCTGAAAAATTTGATCGGCATAGCCTTGCATTTGGTTGACTGTTGAATTTGGTGGTCCAAGCGCCGACATCAAAACAATGCCCTGATCTTCTGTTGGAGCTAATTCTGAGCGGGCTGTAGCATAGAGATAAATAACGCCACCAAGTAACAAAGCTCCCATTACGATAATGACCTGCCAAGTTGATAAAAGATCACGCAGCGTTTCTTGATAAGAGTGGCGCACTCGCTCGAATACGGCATCAATCTTTTTGACAAAAGGTGATATTTCTTCTTCCTGTGAGAAAATTTGTGAACACATCATTGGCGATAGAGTCAGAGCTACTACGCCCGATACGGCCACCGCTCCCGCCAGCGTAAAAGCAAATTCTGTAAAGAGGGCGCCCGTTAAACCTCCCTGAAAACCAATGGGGATATAAACTGCAATCAGGACAACGGTCATTGCCAAAATAGGATTGCCCAATTCTCGAGCCGCGATTAAAGAAGCATCCAGAGGAGATTTACCCTCTTTCATATGACGATCAACGTTTTCAACCACAATAATTGCATCATCTACGACCAAGCCAATCGCTAATACCAATGCCAGCAAGGTCAACAAATTAATGGAGTAGCCAAGGGCTTGCATCATGAAGAAAGTGCCAATTAAGGAAAGTGGCATAGCTAGCACTGGAACGGCCACAGCACGATAGCTACCTAAAAATAGATAGATCACAATCGTCACAATAATTAATGCCTCTAGAAGAGTTTTCACAACCTCCTCAATGGATGTATTAATAAAATCCGTAGAGTCAAATACGATTTTTGCATCTAAACCAGTGGGTAATTGCTTTTGAATATCTGGAAATGTATTGCGAATGCGTTTTGCTACATCCAATAAATTGGCATCGGGTGCAACCTTAATGCCTATAAAAACCGATTGTTTACCATTGAAGGCAACATTATTGTTGTAATCTTCTGAGCCTAAAGTTACGGTTGCAACCTGCTCAAGGTAAACAATATCAGCACCATTTCGTTTAATGACTAATTTCCGAAATTCATCGAGGGAATGCAAATCAGTGCCGGCGACCAAGTCAACCGAGACCATTTGTCCTTTTGTACTTCCGACTGGAGATAAATAATTATTGGCAGCTAACGCTGCATATACTTCGTCAGGAGAAACTCCTAAGCCTGCCATTCGATCGCGATCTAGCCATGCTCGTAAAGCAAATTTCCGCCCTCCTAGGATCTCAGCATTTTGTACGCCATTGATCGAGTCCAGCTTTGGCTTCACTACGCGTAACAAATAATCCGTAATGCTGTTATTTGCAATCTCATCGCTATAAAACCCCATATACATAGCAGCTGTTGATTGCCCAATCTGTACCGTCAATATCGGCTGTTGTGCTTGGGGCGGCAGTTGATTACGGACTGAACTAATTTGCGTATTAATTTGCGTCAATGCCTTATTCGCATCATAGTTAAGCCGCAAGGTTGCTGTAATAGTTGAAACTCCACTGATACTCATTGACGATAAGTAATCAATGCCCTGTGCTTGGGCAATAGCCCCTTCTAAGGGTTGAGTAATAAAACCGGCGATGGTTTCTGGGTCAGCACCAAAGTATGCGGTTGTAATGGTTACAACCGCATTTTGGGTTTGGGGATATTGATTTACCGGTAAAGAGCCAACGGCTTTTAGGCCTAGTAATAGAATTAATAGACTAACAACGATTGATAATACTGGGCGACGAATAAAAATATCCGTCCATTGGTGCCGCGTAAAGTCCTGACTCATTGCTCTTGTGGTTTAGGATTTGGTGAGTTAGCCGGCAAGACACTATTATTAATAATAAGTGGCGTGCCGTTCTTTAACTTGAGTTGGCCACTAGTAATGACAGTCATCCCTGGCTCTAAGCCTTTAATAATGGCGACTTGATCCCCCCGAGTAAGTCCTGGTGTCACAAAAATCTGTTGCGCTTCCATGATCGGCTCACCTTTTTTATTGATCCGATCTGTCTTCTTAGCAATAAACACTGTGCTGCCGTATGGGTTGTAGGTCACAGCGGTTTGTGGCAGGGTTAGAAGCTGAAGTTTTTCGCCCAGATTAATGTTCACATTAGCAAACATCCCCGGTAATAACTTTTTATCTGGATTGCTAATCTGCGCTTCAATCTGAATATTACGTGTATTAAGTTCTACCTTTGGGCTAACTGCAGTAATCTTCCCTTTAAATATTGCATCTTTGAATGCGTCTGTCTGTAACTCAATTGTTTGTCCAGCCTGAATAGTTCCAGCTGAGCTTTGTGGCAAGGTGAAGTCTACAAAAATTGGATCAATTGTTTGCAAGGTTAGCAACTTATCCCCCGGATTAACATAATGGCCTGGATTAATCGTCACAATGCCAACACGACCACTAAATGGGGCCTTCAGGTTCTTTTTAGCCACTAATGCGATCTGCTGCTCTACTTGGGCACGCTTTGCTTTCATATCTGCTGTGCTTGTGTCATACACATTTTTACTAATCGCCTGAATTGCAAGCTGAGCCCTGTCTCGCTCATTAATGACTTTAGCGAGATCGGCCATCGCCTTCATTGCCTCTAGCTGTGCAATGTCGGCCGTATCATTTAGTTTGATGAGAAGATCACCTTCCTTCACATCTAGGCCAGATTTGATTGGTACATTTAATACCAAACCACCAATTTCAGTACTTAAGTCAACCCCACGAAATGCACGTACATTACCAACACTTGTCATTTTCGGTTGCCACTCTTGTTTTTCAATGGCCATAGTACTCACTGTTGCCGGGGGTAAACCCATACCGGCCATAAAGTGATTAAACAGAAGAGTTTTTAATTGATTAAAGGCCACGATCAGGCCAAGGAGTACAAACACCGCTATCAGCATCACAATCATGCGGCGCTTTAAGGGTGGCATCTGCATGAGAGCAGCGTATGCTTTAGTTTTTCTAAAGCGGTCTCGTGGCCTCAGGGTATTGGCTAGCCATCGAAATGGCAACAATGCCAATTCAAGTGTTTTTACATTCCAGAGTGTATTTTTTATCCAGGCGATGATGGTATGTATTACATTCATTGGCGCGTCTCTTGCTGGCTAATGCCTTGGTGAGGGGAAGTTTGTGTTTTCTGAGCTTGATAAGCAGGGCCAGTCCGATTCCACCAACCGCCGCCTAGGGCAGCAAACAAAGCCGCGGTATTGGTAAAGCGATTGGCTTGGGCATCAATCAAACGAAACTTGGTTTGCTGATACTGTCTTTGAGCGATTAATACGGCCAAATAACTTCCTGTTCCCAATTTATATTGTTGCTCTAGTAAATTCAGATACTCTAAGGCATTCCGCTCTGCTTCCGATGCCGCTCTTAGAGCGAGAGCATCGCTTTCTAAAGCCTTAAGTGCATTAGCTACTTCCTGAAAGGCATTTAGTACAGTTGCTTGGTACTGAAAGACAGCAGCTTCATTGGTGGCGATAGCGCCTCGACGCTGAGCAAGCAAGGCGCCTCCCTGAAACAATGGTTGAAAGACACCTCCGGCAACGGACCATATTGCCGCATTGGGTCCAAACAATGCGCCGGTGGTTAAAGCCTGTGATCCAATAGCCCCGCTGAGGTTAATTTGCGGTAGTAAATTAGCAGTAGCAACACCCACTAAGGCATTAGTCGATTTAATATATGACTCTGCAGCCCTTATATCTGGACGCTGGCGAACTAACTCTGATGGTATCGATAGAGGAATTTTCTCGGGGAGATTTAATGTACTTAAGTCAAATTTAGCCAGTAAGGCATTCCCTGGGAACTCACCCACAAATACGGATAGTTGATTGCGAGTAAATGAGAGGTTCTTGTCAAGATTGAGTAAGTCAATCTGTGAACTTGCTGCTAATGAAATTTGCGAAGTAAGATCAACCCGTGATGCGGTTCCAATTTCTAGTTGCTTTGCAATAATGTCAGCAAGATTTTTCTGCGCTTCATAGATCTCTAAATTCGCTGCGTACTGAGCACGAAGTGCTGCCTCACGAATTGCCGTAGTGACGATATTAGCTGTCAGATTTAAATAAGCACCCTCGAGCTGAAATCCGGAGATCTCTGCCCGTGCATCTGCGCTTTGAACTGCACGACGTGCGCCACCAAATACATCAAGGTTATAGTTCACAGAAACCGAGGTGTTGTAAATGTTATAAATACTGGGACTTCCAGAGCCCTGTCCAAATGTGGATGGATTTATTTGCTGACGTGTTGCGCTTCCCCCTAAACCAAAACTGGGAAATAAAAGGGATCCAAATGCTACATTGGCATTTTCTTGAGCAGCGCGTAATGTAGCATCTGCAGCTGCTAAATTTGGGTTACGTTTTAAGGCTTGCTTAATCAAAGAATCAAGTTCAGGCGAACGGTACAAGGCCCACCACTCGGCAGGTATATCTCCTGCGGGTTCGATACTCTGCGCCGTTCCGCCCACGCTTGGTGCAGTTGCTAATTGATTGCTAATAGGCTTTTCTGTAAACGTAGTGACCTTTGGCGCATCTGGCTTCTTAAAATCAGGTCCTACTGCACATGCCCCAAGGCAAAGAGAAATAATCAATGCCCAGCCATTTTTACTGGGATATAGCATCTGGGGTTTCCAAGAAAAATAGGGGGTTGCTAAACGACTTTTCACACCTTATATTTGACCACAAGGATGCAATTTAATGCGGATCTATTCCACCGTAACGCTTTTGGCCAAAGTACGTGGCTTATCCACATCTGTTCCTAAGGCACAGGCAGTGTGGTAAGCCAACAGCTGCAGCGGAATGACATGCAAGATAGGAGATAAATCTCCATAGTGTTCGGGTAAGCGAATAACTC
>Ga0102894_1000093_pt1 | contig 23045 bp, 19 predicted proteins | sample Colrivmeta1554A3_FD_78448 | JGI IMG/M metagenome (GOLD analysis project Ga0102894, IMG submission 78448) | Estuarine microbial communities from the Columbia River estuary - metaG 1554A-3 | ecosystem: Environmental > Aquatic > Marine > Intertidal zone > Estuary | place: USA: Columbia River...
GAGCCTCACGTTGTGCGCATGGAGGTTCCTCGCGAGGGCCAGTGCACCTTTGACGACATGCTGCGCGGCGAAATCAGTATCGATTGGGCGCAGATTGATATGCAGGTGCTGTTGAAAGAAGACGGCATGCCGACCTACCACTTGGCCAATGTGGTGGATGATCACCTGATGGAAATCACCCACGTTATTCGCGGTGAAGAGTGGATTAACTCGGCGCCGAAGCATATTTTGCTGTACCAGTATTTTGGCTGGGAACGTCCCGTTTTCTGCCATCTGCCGCTGCTGCGCAATACGGATAAGAGTAAGCTATCCAAACGCAAAAATCCGACCAGTATTTTGTTTTATCAGCGCATGGGCTATCTGCCAGAAGCGCTGCTCAACTATCTCGGCCGCATGGGCTGGTCAATGCCCGATGAGCGGGAGAAGTTCACTCTTGCCGATATGCTCGAGGTCTTTGATATACAGCGCGTTTCACTTGGCGGCCCGGTGTTTGATGTTGAAAAGCTGAGCTGGCTGAACGGCATGTGGATTCGCGAAGAGTTGAGCGACGAACAGCTTGCCGATCGCCTACAAGAGTGGGCGCTCAATCGCGAGCGCCTGATGGCCTTTTTGCCATTTGCCAAACAGCGTATGGAAACCCTGTCGGATATCGCCCCGCTGGGTAACTATCTGGTGTCAGGTATGCTGCCTATCAGCGCTGACGACCTTAAAGCCACGGGCATGGACGAAGAACAGCTGGTGATTGCGCTGCAGTTCGCGCTGTGGCGCCTAGAGTCGGTTCAGGTGTGGCAGCGTGACAATATCTTTAACGCTCTGAAAGCGATCGCCGACGGCCTAGACATTAAGCTAAAACCATTCCTAGCACCCTTCTTTATCGCTATCGCAGGCAGCAGCGCGTCAATCTCAGTGATGGATTCAATGCATTTGCTCGGCGCTGATATGTCTCGCGCAAGATTGCGTCACGCCATCGAGCTGCTTGGCGGCGTGGGTAAAAAGAAGCTTAAAAAGCTCGAAAGCGACTACCAGCAACTTGCTTAAACAAGCTTGACTTGGCGGTGCCCCATCCCTATCATGGCGCCTCCAAATTTGGGGCTATAGCTCAGCTGGGAGAGCGCAACACTGGCAGTGTTGAGGTCAGCGGTTCGATCCCGCTTAGCTCCACCAAATAAAAATCCCCCGTACGCAAGTACGGGGGATTTTTTTGTTTGTGCTCGTGAAATACACCAACCCACTAAAAACCATTTCAACGCTTTACGCAGCCATCGAGACTGACACCTCCGCTGGCAACTTCAACAGAAATTCGAAGGCGGCCAGTGCTGCTTTGGCGCCTTCGCCCATGGAAACGATGATCTGCTTGTAGGGCACCGTGGTGACGTCTCCGCATGCGAAAATGCCTGTCTCTGAGGTCTGGCAGCGGGTGTCGATAATGACTTCACCGCTGGGGGTTAGGTCTACGACATCTTTGAGAAAGGCGCTGTTGGGGACGAGGCCGATCTGGACAAAGACGCCGTCGAGGGCTTTGTTGATCTCTGCTTTTGTCTCGCGATCTTGGTAGACAAGGCTGCTGACTTTGCCGTGCGTCGCGACAATTTTTTGCGTCATCACGTTTTTCAGTATGCTGATATTGCTGCGCGCATGGGCCTGATCAACCAGGATCTTGTCTGCTTTTAACTCGGGGGCAAATTCAAAGACGGTTACCGACTTGGCGATGCCTGACAGGTCTAGGGCTGCTTCAATGCCTGAGTTTCCGCCACCGATCACCGCGACGTCTTTGCCTTTGAAAAAGGGTCCATCGCAGTGGGGACAGTAGGCGACGCCGTTGCCGATATTTTCTTTTTCGCCGGGGACGCCGAGTTCTCTCCAGCGCGCACCGGTGGCGACAACGATTGTGCGGGTTTGAATAATCTCGCCGGAGGACAATGTCAGGGTTTTAATATCGCCTTTTTCAATGGCGGTAACGCGCAGATGCTCTTTGAGGGTGATGTCGTACTCGTCGAGGTGCATTTGCATGGCTGCGGTTAAGTCTGGGCCTGTTGTTTTCGGGACTGAGATAAGATTTTCAATGCCCATGGTGTCTTTCACTTGACCACCAATGATGTCGGCAATCAAGACGACTTTTAAGCCTTTGCGGGCCGCATAAATGGCTGCGCTAATACCTGATGGGCCGCCGCCGATAACGGTGACATCTTGCACCGGCAGTGTCTCTGCGGGCTCAGTTGGGCTTGATGGTGGGTAGAGCTCAATCAGTTTGTCGATCAGCTTGGCTGTGGTGATTTTGCCATTGGCAAACAGCTCGCCATTCAGATAGACACTGGGGACGCCTTGAATATCGCGCGCGGCAATAATATCGGGGAACAGGCCGCCATCGATCATCTCGCTGCTGATATTGGGGTTGAGCAGCGCAAACTGGTTCAGTGCCTGCACAACATCGGGGCAGTTATGGCAACTGAGGCTGACGAATACTTCAAACGTCAGTTTTTCCGTGAGTTCGCTGACAACAGTGGTCAGTCGTTTATCGAGCTTTATGGCCGATCCCGCACTCTGCAGCAAGGCGAGAATAAGGGAGTTGAATTCGTGTCCGCTGGGGATACCGGAAAACTGGATGCCGGTGGCGCTGCCTTCTACTTCGAGGAGGAAGCTGATGGGGCTGCGCAGTTGGCCGTGGGTGTCGCGTTCTTCTAGGGTAATTTTCTCAGCGACGCTAGCAACACTGCGCAAGAACGCAACCAATTCGGCGCGCTTGGGGTGGTCACCGGTTTGAATAACCAGTGTGACGGATTTCTGCATGGTGTCGGTGTAGCCTTTCACGGCGGCTAACATTTCATTGCTTAACATAACCTTTTCTCCTTTTTGCAACGCACATGGCGGCGGGTATCTCCCCTTGGTAGAGCATTTAAAAAGTGAGCATCGGGGGAATACTCACTTTTGTCCTACATTTTTTAAACGCTTAGATTTTTCCAACCAGATTCAAGGACGGGGCAAGTGTTGCTTCGCCTTCCTTCCACTTGGCGGGACAGACTTCGCCTGGATTGTCAGCAACGTACTGGGCTGCTTTTACTTTTTGTAGAAGCTGGCTGGCATCGCGACCAATACCTTCAGCGGTAATTTCTAGCGCTTGGATAATGCCATTGGGGTCGATGAGGAAGGTGCCGCGGTCGGCAAGGCCTTCACTTTCACGCATAACTTCAAAGTTGCGCGTAATGACGCCTGTTGGGTCACCTATCATTGCGTACTTCACTTTGCCAATTGTCTCTGAGCTGTCGTGCCATGCTTTGTGGGTAAAGTGGGTGTCGGTTGATACGGAGTAAATTTCAACACCGCGCGCGGCAAATTCGGCAGCGTGGTCAGCGAGATCGCCGAGTTCTGTTGGACAGACAAAGGTGAAGTCTGCGGGGTAGAAAAAGAACACTGCCCACTTTCCAGCGATATCGGTGTCTGACACAGAAATGAATTCGCCATCCTTAAATGCATTTGCAGTGAAGGGTTTAATTGCAGTATTAATCAGTGACATGGTGGTTTCCTTTTTAATCAATAGGGGTAAGTAACAAATGCACTCTCTGTTGCTGAGTCCATGGGTGCCATTCTAGGCAGCCACATTCATTTGATAAATTGATTAATATAGATGCTAATGCTCTAATTAATAGAATGTAAAAACAGACTTTTACCTTAGGGCTATCTATGATTTCGCTACGACAAATCACTTATGCGTTGGCCGTTGGTCGAACGTTGCACTTTAAGCAGGCCGCTGATGCCTGCGCAGTTTCACCGTCGGCCCTGAGCACTGCGATAACTGAGATGGAGAGACAATTGGGCTTTACTCTGTTTGAGCGGGACAACAAGAAAGTCTTGGTTACGACTCGAGGCAAAGAGGTGCTGGAAAAATTCCACTCAATTAAGTTGCAAGTGGATGATCTGGACAAGTTGAGCTATTCAGGCCAAGAACCGCTGAGCTACCCGCTCTCCATCGGCATTATTCCAACGATCGGGCCCTATCTTTTACCCAAGGTGCTGCCCGCTTTGAACCACAAATACCCTGCTCTGCAGTTAACCATTATTGAGGAAGAGTCTCAGGTGTTGCTTGAAATGCTGCGCCGCGGTGAGCTGGATACAGCAATTTTGGCCCTGCCCTTTAGACTCGATGGGCTGTTGAGTTTTACTTTCTGGGAGGAGGATTTTTACTGGATTACCCATCGCGATGATGTTCAGGCGAATAAATCGGAAGTGGCCGCAAGTGAGTTAGATACATCAAAGCTTATGTTGCTTAAGGAGGGTCACTGCTTAAAAGACCACGCTCTGGCCGCCTGTAAACTGACGCAAGATGCCCACCACAGTTTTAGCTCGAGCAGTCTTTACACTTTGGTGCAATTGGTTGCTGGGAAGATGGGAACAACCTTGGTGCCACAGATGGCGCTTGGGCAGTTGCTGGCGGCCAATGACGTGCTTGTTAAAGCGCATTTGAATGAACCTGGGCCGCATCGCAAAATCGCGTTTGTCACGCGGCCCAATTATGTGGGTGTGGACGATCTCGAGGCACTTATGGCGCTGTTTAAGCAAGAGCTCGCCAACCACACATAAGGTTGCGACGGCAGTCGGCGCGCAGGTGTTGCCACTATGAAATTGCTGTGTTTAACGCGCGTATCACAACACTGCGGGTGTCTGCTGGGTCTATCACTGCGTCGATTTCAAGATGGGCGGCGGCTTCGCTGGCCTGCCCACGCTGGTACATCTCTGCTAGCAGTTTGCTGAACAGTGCATCTTTCGCCTGCTGATCTTTTTCAGCGGCCAGTTCTTTTTTAAATCCAAGCCGAACAGCGCCCTCGAGCCCCATGCCACCAAACTCGCCCATCGGCCAGGCAGCGCTATAGATCGGTTGATGAAAGCTGCCACCGGCCATCGCCATGGCGCCGAGGCCATAGCCTTTGCGCAGAAAGATGGTAACCAGAGGTGTGGTGAGTTTTGCGCCGGCAATAAAGAGCTGGGCCATGCGGGTTGCTGCGCCCTGCTCTTCGCTGTCGGGTCCTACCATAAAGCCGGGGGTATCGCAGAGGGACAGCAGCGGTATGGAAAAGTTGTTACAGTGGGTGATGAAACGTGCGGCTTTGTCGGCGGCTTCGGCGTCGATTGCGCCACCGAGGACGCGACAATCGTTCGCAATTAAACCCATGGCTTTGCCTTCGATGCGAACAAAGCCAGTGGCTATTGCGCGACCATACTGTTTTGACAGTTCTAACCAACTGTCGCTGTCCGCGAGATGCTGAATAATTTTGCGGATGTCGTAGACATAGCGCCGGTCGGCGGGCATAAGATCTCGCAGATCAGCCTGTTGCGCACACTGCCACTGCCTGTGATCCCCCTGAAAATAACCGAGCACCTGCTTGGCCAAAGCGGTGGCCTGCGCTTCGTTATCGGCAACAAGGCTTACCACGCCATTTTTGGCCTGAACGTCGATTGGGCCAATATCGGTGGGTTTATAGCTGCCAAGTCCTCCCCCTTCGATCATCGCAGGGCCGGCCATGCCGATCCATGATTGTTGGGTGGCGATGCGAATGTCGGCGCAACCAAAGAGTGCGGCGTTACCGGCAAAACAGTATCCATTATTGACAGCAATAAGCGGTACTTGGCCGCTAAGGGCAGCCCATCGGGCGAATGAGCTGACGTCGAGACCGGCAATCTGAGTTTTGACATCGGTATCGCCGGGTCTGCCGCCACCGCCTTCGGTGTACATAATAACGGGGAGGCTGTGTCGTTTTGCCTGTTCAAGAATGCGATCAATCTTTTTGTGGTGAAAATAGCCCTGCGTCCCCGCCAACACGGTGTAGTCGTTGATAACGACAGCGACTTGGCTTGCGACGGGGCCGAAGAGTGAATGGTTGATGGTGGCAAGCCCGGTGATAACTCCGTCGGCGGCGGTTTCGCTGCGCAGTGCATCAAGGCTTTTGCGACCGCGCTGGGCGGCGACGGCAAGCTGGCCATACTCGACAAAGGAGTTTTCGTCACAGAGGTCTTGTAGGTTTTCTCGGGCGCTGCGATAGCCTTTGCTGTGGCGTTTGGCGACAGCCTCTTGGCGGTGGTGGTCGAGAGTATTGCTGTGCTGCTGGTAAATGTGGGCCAAAGGGCTTTTTGCGTTAACGTCGACGGTGTCGAGGATTTCGGCCGGTGTTTGCGCAAGCGTTTCCTGACCTGCGCCTGCTGTGAGGGTGGCAAGGCGCTGCCCTGCCTGGACTGTCTCTCCGAGCGCGACTGTCAGCGCGCTAATGATGCCAGCAGTGGGCGCAAGAATGGCGGTCTGCATTTTCATTGACTCGAGGGTGGCAATAAGCTGCCCTTCGCTAACGGTCTGGCCTTGGCTGACATCGACGCTGACAACAGCGGCAGCGAGCGGTGCATTGATGGTATGCAAAGAGATTCCCCTGTGATGGCTTTTGGGCGCGGCTGGTGTTGTGGCGCGCCTTTTATGCTTAATTATTATTGTCTTTGGCACTTCTTTGATCAGTGTAAATAGGCCTCGCTGAGACCGCAACAAAAGTGCCGATATAGTCGCTATCGGTGCGGCCTTTATTGCTGTAGTCAACGCGTCACAATCCGCTGCTAAATTTGCTATCGCGCGTTCGTCTTCTATACTTCAGGACTGATCGAGCTGCCTTTTTGGTGCTACAAATAAGGGCTGTTATAGGGATTTTTCACCGGCGCTTCCCGCGCTATTTTACTGACGATTGCCTTAAGGAATGAGCTATGAAGTCTACGCAAGAAAAAGTATTTGTTGTTGTCGATCCTACCGCGAGCGAACATATTGCCCTGCAGCGTGCGATTATTACTGGAAAATTCCGCAAACCGCTGCCCAAACTGTATATTTTTGTTGGCGTTGACGCTGAGAGTGTTGATACGCGAGCAACCAACGATACTTTGTATAAAAATACTACGTGGTTTGAAAGTGCCATTCACGGGCCCTTGCGCGCAGCGGGCTTGGAGTATCAAATTGAGATTTCATGGTCGAGTGAGTGGCAGAAGTCGATTTTGCAATCATCGACGCGATTTGGCGCAGATCTTTTACTGCTGCCTATCCGCAAAAAGAAGAGCAGCATGCTGCGCTTTACTTTCAGTGATTCGAAGTGGGATATTTTAAAAAATGCCAGCTGCCCTGTTATCTTGGTTCGCCCTGGCGGTGCAGAGCAGCGCAAAGTTATTTTGGCTGCGGTTAACTTTCAGGCCTTGCGTGAAAAACAAAAAATACTCAACTCGAATATTCTTAAGCGCGGTGCTTGGCTAGCAGAGAATTACGGGGCTGAATTTCATGTGGTCAATGCGTACCTCGATTCAATGAACTACCCCGATCGCGGCAATCTGGCCAAGGCCACTGGCCTGCCATCTAAATTTATTCACGTGGTAAAGGGCTATACCGATGAGGCAGTGGCCAAGACCGCCAAAAAACTCAAGGCAGATTTAGTGGTTATGGGCACCTTGGGGCAGACGGGCTTGACGTCGACCCGTCGCGGCAATACCGCTGAACGAGTTATCTCTGCACTGGATGTGGATGTGGCGGTGGTCAACACGGAATACGAGAGCTAATCAGCAAAAAAACCGTCGCTGGCGGTTAGTTAAAACGCGAAAAGCCGAGAGTGTTACCTGTGAGGGTGTCGCTCTCGGCTTTTTTATTGATTGTTTTTTTGCTGATTAATTTGGGCGCTTACTGCGGGGAGTTACGGCTGGGATGAGCGAGTTTTGGGGCCCTCGTGTGTGAAGAAGAATTGCCGCTATTAGAGCTTTTAGCGGCGCTTGCCGCGATATGTACGCCACTGTAAAGCTGCTTAACACAAACATTCCTTGTGGCACTGAGTCCAAAAAAGCTATACATTTGTCTCTGCAATAAATAACTATAATTACAAGTCTAAAAAGGTGGTAATAATGCTAAAGCCCCTCTGGAGAACCGTGCTGATTCTAACTGTTGCCCTAGTCATCACCGGCTGTAACATAGTAAATACTCCGTCAAAGTCAAATACATCCGGTTCGTCAAAAACCACGCCCGCAGAAATTTCTAAGTCATTTGCTGACATACCCATTGCCTCCGGCGATACCGTAGATGTAGATAAGTCGCTGTTGCTTAATTCAGGGGACCAGTGGATTGGCCGCGCTGTTTTGCGATCAACGCAAAACATGGAAGATGCCTTTGCATATTATCAGGCCAAAATGGCTGAATATGGTTGGATGACAGTGACAAGTGTCCAGTCAAAAGTATCTGTGCTGACCTTTGAAAAAGGGTCCCGAGTCGCTACTGTTCAGATTGAAGGTGGCGGAATGCGCAGTAGCTATATCTCAGTGACCGTATCTCCGCGCGAGGCTTATAAATAGCTCTGGGCAGGGGTTGTCCACTGCAAAAAGAGCGACCACCAAAAAAAATACTAAAGATTTTCCTGTAACTGTCGATTCTCCTCTAGGAGTGTCAACCTTTAACTTATTTTATTCAATCAACACACTGCCGGAGAAATGGAAATGTATCTGCTGTGAGCGTCATTACGACTAACATCAACGCCCTGAAAGCGTTGAACACGTTAGGGAAAAATGATCGCACCATGTTCTCGACCATGGAGGCGCTGTCTACCGGCAAGCGGATTACATCTGCTGTCGAAGATGCGGCGGGCGTCTCAATGGCCTCTAAAATGACCTCGCAGTATCGCAGCCTTGCTCAGGCAACACGGAATATTAAGGATAGCGTGTCAATGCTCCAGGTGGCTGACGGTGCCAGCGCTTCAATGAGTAATATGTTACAGCGGCTACGCGAGTTATCCGTGCAGGCTTCTTCAGGCACGAATACAACAGATGATCGCAGTATTATTGAAGCTGAGTTTCAATCACTGCTGACGGGTATTGATCAAATCGTTGACACGACGCAGTGGAACGGCATGAGTCTGCTGGACGGCAGTTCGCGGGCAGTGACGGTTCAGGTTGGCGCGAATTCTGGCCAGACTCTTAGCTTGGATCTGGGCAATCTCGCGCCGGATGCTTTTATCGCTGGAATTCCTGGCACTGCCACTCGTTACTTCCTAAATTCCGAGGTCCAGTCCTTAACGGCGATAGAAATTGGTGGTTTGGTCATCAACAATGCCGCGTTGTTGGCGGCGACAGATGATGTGACGCTTGCGGCCGCTTTAAATGCGGACAGTAGCTTCAATGAACGCTACTTGGCAACATCTACGGCTCATGTGTTGACCATCACTGAGAAATTCGGCTACGAGACTTCTGCGCCGATCGCTATTCGCGCCTATGCTGCTAACGGCGCAGACTTCGCGCCAACAGCGGCAACAGTTCAGTGGCATGCCGACGGTGGAATTCGAGCGCTGGTTAGCATTCATATCGGTAACGTCACTGTCAGTAGTGCCGCATTAGTCAATGCTGATAACGCTTACGATTTTGTCAATGCACTCAACTCTGACTCGGGTTTCAGCGCGCGGTACACAGCGACCCGGGTCGATCCTAACCGAACCTTGATCGCCGAAAAACCGGCTACCATGACTGGCGCAGCGATCACTATTCGCGCAGTCAAGGGCGACGGATCTGGTTTTACATATGCTCCGACTGCCCGGCCGGGTAGCACGGGCAGCCAAACAGTGGGCGCAGAAGAAAGTACCGCGGGTCTCGGTTCGAACCTCTCAGGATTGACATCTTCAAGTAGTGGTATCATTGACAAATTTGATAAAGCCCTTCGAACAGTTGCGATTCAGCGTTCAACTTATGGCACCGCGATCAATCGGCTGGAATATACCGCCGATAATTTGACGAGACTGTCATAAAACACGCTCCAGTCACGCAGCCGCATTGAAGACGCCGATTATGCGCAAGAGACCTCAGTATTAGCGCGAACACAAATCATTCAGCAAGCCGGTTCGGCCATGCTTGCCCACGCCAACCTAAATCCCCGCGACGTGCTCAGTCTTTTAGAGTAATTTTTTAATCAACACTGCGCTGAAAATCTTCCGCGAACAGTTCCTCTTCATCACCTTGGTCAAACCAACTAATACATAGTGCCACTTCCGAAAATCGCTAGAAAAAACGCCTACGAAAGCAATCTCTTCTGTATGCATGCCCCTGCTGATTGCATCCGACCAAGGATTGCATTCTGGTGAGCTCTATGTGATGACCTCTATAGGTAGCGAGGGTTCTACTCCGTTTTCACGGCGGGTTGAAACTAGATTGAATTTTCTAGTCTTGCTCAGCAACACCTCGGCGCTTATCTGTATTAAGAATGCTTCAAGAGTGCATCAAGATTTTACGAGAAGGACAAACAGCGCTGCGAGTAGCGCGCCGGTCAAAAAGCCAATAAGAAATCGACTCGATTCACGGCGCTTTCGGCGGGGATAAGGTTGCGTGCTCTGCGCGCTAAACTGGTCGTCGAGGCGCTTTATCTCGTCATTGGCCCAGGGTTCAATCGCGTCTAAGTCGGCCTCGACAATTTTTCCATCTTGCGGGTTAGGCATGCATCAACGCGATTTCAGACAGGGCTTTTTTAGTTTGCTCGCGCGCGCAGTCGAGGTGGAGATTAACGACATTCTCCGAGAGCGTTAGGCGTTTACCAATTTCACTGACCGTCATATCTTTGAAGTGGTACAAAAGATAAATATAGCGCGTCTTTTCTGGTAACTGTGACAACCGTTCTTTCAATGTTTCGCGCTTGAGTTCTTCCAGTAATACTTCGTAGGCGGAGCGGTCTTGAGTCAGCTGCGCTTGCTCAGATGCGGGGTTGCCGTAGTAGTCGCTGTTCATCTTGCGCTTGCGCAGAACGTTCAGCGCCAATCGCACGGACATGCTAAATAAGTAGCGGCGCAGGTCGCCGATTCCTTGATTGTGCTTGATACGAAGAAGTTTCAGATAGGCGTCTTGTGCGAGCGCTTCGGCGCCCTCTTCATCGCCTAATTTGCGCACGAGCAAACGGCGCAGTTCGTCGGAGGTGTCTTGATAGAGCTGTGTAATTTCGGCATTGGTGATGCCAACGCCCGATGCGGTCATTTCCAAAATAAGTCCCTCTATTTCTTGAAGCTCGCGGTCCAACTGCAGCGGGCAGTTGAGCTCTGCTTGTTTCAAGTCTAGGTCTTGCTGTTTATGACTCACCTTGTCACCTTCACATCCCTTTCCTAACAGCTGTCCTGCCGTTAGCACTGATTCCAAAAATTCATTTCTTGGTTAACCTCAGTGGACAATTTCACGCTTTCACACAGTGGTATGACATATAAGACTCAGAAAGAGCATTTATCCCTACCTATAAATCGAGTTTTTTTCAAAATGCATATTTTAGTGTGGTGAAAAGCGTGGTGAAAAAGCATGGCGCTTTGATTTGGCGCTACCAACTATCGCGGCGGGCGCGCAGGGCGATAAAGACCTCTTTGTCGCTTGCTTGTTGGCAGTGAAGTCTTTCACGTATTTGCGGGTTGGTGAGGCGAAAAAAGCTGTTGAAGGTTCTTTCGTCGCCAATTGTGGTGGTGGGTATGGGCACATCGGTAGGTTCTAATGCAAGCCGCTCAAGCCATTGCTTTGCGGCGTGGTTGTCGGGTTCGACACTGAGAGTAAAACGCAGATTGTTTTCGAGATAGTCGTGACCGGGGTAGACAATCACGTTGTCGGGAAGGCTGTGGAATTGTTCTGAGATGGTTCGATAAAGTGTCTCGGCATCACCGCTGTCGCAGCGCCCTACGCCTGCATTAAATAATGTATCGCCGGTAAATACCGCGTGGGGCTTACCGTTTTTTTGCAGTAAAAAACAGAGGTGGGCGTAGGTGTGTCCGGGGGTATCGAGTACCTTGAGGGTGAATTCAGGATTGAGGGCGATGATTTCATCCCGTTGCAACACGCGATTGAGCCCAGGAATTTTACCCGCACCGTTGGCGTGGGCCCAAACGTCACAACCATGCTGGGCAACCAGTGCTTTGTTGCCTTGGATATGGTCCCAGTGCTCGTGGGTGTTAATAATCGCGTTGAGAGACAAACGGTGATCGTGAAGAAATGCGTTGACCAGTTCGTCGCTCCAGGGATCGACGACAATGACGGTGCGATCATCCAGCACAATAAAATAGGTGAAGTTGCGCAGCTGACTGTGGGTGTAAATGGCGTGGATTTGCACGGTAACCTCGAGGTCAATTGAAACGCAAAATTAGCTTTTTATAATCAGGCCTTTGAGCACTTCCACAACCACATTGATGGCACTATTTTTACTTAGGCCTTGGTCTTCTCGAAGTCGATTCCAGAACTCAAAAGAGGCAACAGCATCGATGGCTTCGCGAGTGGTGGTGTCGAGGTGGGTGATTTCGGGTAACCAGTTTTCGAGATCTTTGCGCAGGCCGCGCTGATAACGCGCATAGTTTTGGCGCAATATTTTGTAGCGCCAGCGCTGGGCTAGGGTCATACGCGTGATGTTGCCATGGAGCTCGTACCCTTTGGCATGCTGCTCTGCTGCGTGAACTATGCGCTCAGACAGTGTGCCTTCGCGATTACCGCTGAGAAAAATTTCTTCATAGCTTTGGCGTCGAGCGTCGTCGCAGAGGGAAAAGAGGTTTTCCATATCTTCAAAGTGACGGAAAACGCTGCGAATACCTACCCCTGCCCGCTCGGAAACCTGCTGTGCGGTCGGCATCAGGTTGCCCTCGCTGATCATGTCCATCATTGCGTCGATAATCGCTTGCTTGCTGCGTTCGCTGCGAAGACGGCGGCCGTCTGGGACAGTGGTTGCGAGTGTTTTGGCCATCCTGTTCTCTTCCATCACGGGTTGTGACTCAATTAGTTCGGCACAGTATATGCCATAAGTTGCTGATAAATAAATCTACCTGCTGCCGGCGATATTTTGCTCGGCTGCAATGATTCTGTGGCTCTATTGGTCGTGAAACAGACTCTCGCAGCCGGTGCCGGCCAACAGCCCGTCAACACGCTGGCGGTCGGCAGCGGTCAGGTCTCCATAGTGCTGTTTAATCCAGGTGAGACATTTGCCCTGATAGGGAAATGTCTGCTGAGCCCAGAGGGTATCGTCAATCTCTGTTTGCCAACTTTTCTCGCCAGCCAGCAAGGCGCGTGCGTTTGCGAGGAGCGCGGGGGCATACATGCGGCCGCATTCTGTTAGAAGCGCTCGCAGTGTGTTGGGCATAGAGTCAACACTGCCCCAATCCTGATCGCTCGACTCTAGGCCGCTGAGGTCTGACAGTTGCCCAACCCAGGCAACGGTGCGCGGCGACAGCTGGTGCGCTATGGCGCGAGGCGTTGGATCAAAGCCGACAAGCTGCGTTAATTGGCCGTACAGAGCGAAGTCGCTAGCGGCAGGGCGATGGCCTAGCATAAAAGGTTGTGTGGCGAGGTGCGCTTCCATAGCCGCGAGGAAGCGTCGGTAACTGGCGTCGATGATGTCAGCGGTGGTGTCATTTGAGCCGACGACATAAAGGCGAGCAATTTGTCGCTCGGCGAACATTTGCTTGAGTTTACTGTGACTTTCTGCGGGCAGACTGACATTGTAGCCAAGAGGTAACAGCGTGCCGGCGTTGTCGGCGTCTGCGGCGGGATGCCAGCGAAAATGGAACATATATTTTGTCACCCATTCGTCGGCAAAGTCTTCTAGCAAATAGTCGATAAATCTGAGGGCTGGGTCGAGGGGCAGCACCGAGCGCTGCGGATAATCTGTTTCAAGACGGCGAATAATGGGCGTCGAATCGCAGACTGCTGTGGGCTGGCCCTGCTCATCGTCAAATACAAAGGTGGGCAGCAGAACGGGTTTGGGGGGCGCAATTCCGCGCGCTGGCAACACTTGATCGGGCATACCCCACACCACGTGATAGGGAATGCGACGGTAGCGCATGAGCGCTAACATTTTTTGGGTGTAAGGAGACGGTGTTGCACCGATAAACGTGACCGGTTTGCTGTTGATCATGTCGCACATTCCTCTTGGTCTGTGAATAAGCTCATGGCAAAAAATATCCCTTAAAGCGATACACCTAAAGCGAGACAACTAAAGCGAGACAATCTGACCTGCAATGGGGTCAGCCGTGCCGGCTAATACGCTTTGGTACGTTGCCAGCAGAGCACTCTCGCCCTGACTGTGGGTGACTGTCATCCAACTGTCGCAAAATTGTCTAAAAGCACCGTAGCTGGCACCTAGGGCGGCTAGCAGCGCGGGTACGCCAATTTCCGCACCGCGGCTGCGCACATGTGTTGGCGCAAAGAAAAACTGCGGTGCGGGGCCTGGCAAATCCTGTGACGGTAACATTTCGGTGTAATGTGTAGCGCCAATGCGGCAGGAGTGCTGCAAGTTGTTGCCATAGTGGTGATGAATTTGACTGATCACTTTTGCATTGCCGGCCATATCAACCATCACTGCTGGCGCTGTGCCGTCGAGCCTGTCGAGTTGGCTGTAGGAAATAACATCGTCGTAACAGCCTAAGGCTTCACAAAACGCGACGTTGGCCGACGAGGTGATGCCTATGCTGCGCAGCTTACCTCGCTGTTTTACAGCGTGCGCTAGGGCAATACTGGTTTTACTCGAGGCACTGGTTATCAGGCAGCTTTTGGCGTTGAACTGCTGGTGCAGTTCAAGAAAATCTTCCACCAGCCACGAGGTCATATACAGGCCGCGCAGCAGACTGTCTTGGTCTTCTCGGGCGGGTTCATAAAGGGGGTTGGCGGCGGCGCGGTCAAATTGACAGTAGATGGGCGCATGGCCGGCGCGGTGAGGCGACACATCGCTAAAGGAAAACGAATTGGTATGGCCGGCTAAAATTTTGTGGTGGGTGCTGTAGGGGGTAAACCCCCAGACGCGCTCGCCAATCTGCACCTGCGGGTGAGCGGAGGCGATCACTTCGCTCCAACCCATGCCGGGAATTCGCCCCCAGCCCGCTTCGGTGGGGAAAAAAGCCCAATAGTGCAAGCTGTCGCCTGCGGTCGCGTAGGAAATATTGTTCGCGGTCAACGCTTGGCGGTCGATCTTCAATAACACCTCGTTGGGTTGCAAGTCGGTACTGAGGGTTTCGCGGTGCACGCGCACCTCTGCCCAGTTGTCTTTGCGCACTTCAAAGGTTTTTACGTTGAGAATAGTGGTCATTCGGCTATTTCCTTTTTAACGGACAAGGTCGCTAATGGTCAGTTTACCGAGTTGCGACATGTGTACTTCGTCTGGGCCGTCGGCGATACGGCAAAAACGTGCGACGGTGAAGGCCTCTGGAATCATGGTGTCTTGGCAAACTCCAGCGCCGCCGAAAATTTGCATGGCGCGATCGGCGACGTCTTGGCACATTTTGGGGGCCACAATTTTGACCATGGAAATGTAGGGCATGGCCGCTTTGACGCCCTGCTTATCCATAACGTCTGCGGCCTGTAATGTGAGCAGTCGGCACTGTTCAATGTCGCAGCGCGAGCGGGCAATTTCGTGCTGCACGCTGGTCTTTTTGCTGAGTTTTTCACCGAAAGCCACACGCTGTTCAGCGCGCTCGCACATAAGTTCCAAGCAGCGCTGGGCCATGCCAACAAACATCATGGCGTACTGAAAACGGCCTGGCCCGAGACGGCCTTGGGCGATTTCAAACCCACAGCCTTCTCCTTTAATCATATTGCTGACGGGGACGCGGACGTTCTCAAAGACAAACTCGGCTTCACCGCCGGGTGAGTGGAAACTGTCAAATACTCGCAGTGGGCGGATAAGAGTAATACCCGGGGTCTCACGTGGCACGAGCACGGTGGAATGCTGTTTGTGTTGCGGGGCATCAGGATTTGAGCGGCCCATCACCAGCATGATTTTACAGCGTTCGCCAATAGCATTGGTGGTCCACCACTTGCGACCATTGAGGACGTATTCGTCGCCATCGCGGGTAATTTCCAACTCCATATTGGTGGCGTCGGAGGAGGCAACCTGCGGCTCGGTCATGGCATAGGCCGAGCGGATATCGCCAGCTAACAGGGGCAGCAACCACTTTTCCTGCTGCTCTGGGGTACCGTATTTCGCCAGTACTTCCATATTGCCGCGATCGGGCGCGTTACAGTTAAATACCGACTGCGCCCAGGTGACTTTGCTCATGGTTTCAAACAGTGGCGCTATTTCGATATTGGTGAGTCCTGGACTCCATGGCGTGTATTCGTAAGGTAAGAAGAGGTTCCACAGGCCCGCGGCTTTGGCTTTCTCTCGCAGGCCGTCAAACCAGGGTGGCACTTTCCAGAGGTTGTTGTGATCGAGGGTGAACTCTTGCCAGTCCTGCTCTCGCGGGTAAATGTGCTCCTGCATAAACGCCTCGAGGCGGATATTTAATTCTTTGGTCTTTGGGGATATTTCAAAACCCATTTTAGTCACTCCTTGGTGAGTCAATAGCTGCAGGCTGCCGCGCAGCTGTGCGCTGTTTAATGGCGCTCCATAACAGGTTTGCCATGGCGAAAATAAATAAACGGCCCGCTCTGTTCGGGCGTCTGACTGTTGGTTATGCGCTGTTCAACTTCATCGAGCACAATGCGGGTGATGTGCGGTAGCTCTAGTTCTCGGGCCTGAGCGAGGGTCACCCAATGCAGTTGCAACAGCTCGCCAGAGGCTTCCGGCGCTGGGCCTGTCCCCGTCTTTAGGCTGTCGGCGTCGGCCATAAAAAAGCGGGTATCGTAGCGGCGACCGCGGTATGGCGGTGTGATGGCGCGGGCGATAACGTGCAGGCTGTCGAGTTTTGGTGTTAGCTCGTGGCGCAAAAAATTACGCCACTGCGGTGAGCGGGTTTGCACGGTGTTCTCTGCGGGTTCACCGAGTATGAGACCTGTCTCTTCAAAGGTTTCGCGAATGGCTGCCAAGGCTAAGGCTTGGGCTTTGCTCGATGAGGCGCCTTTCATTAGGCGGGCTCGCACCGCTGGGTGCAGCTGACTGTGGGGCTTTAAGCGGCTGTCGGCAAGATCGACGACGCCACCGGGAAAGACAAATTTGTTGGGCATAAAACGGTGTTTGGCTGAGCGCTTGCCCATCAGCAAGGTCGGCTCGGCGGTGTCTCGGCGCACAAGAATAAGGGTCGAGGAATCTCTCGCGCGCACCGCCCTGCCCTCTGAACGGAATTCACTCTTGGCCATGTACTCAGCGCCTGGGCGGGACCCGTCGATCTGTGTCATGGGATTACTCGAGGTAGCCCATGGCTAAACCCACCAGCGGTCGCACAAGTCCACCGACGTTGTTTGCCGCGGCATTTGAGGCGTTGCCATCGACGGCGCGTTTGGCGACACCTTGGCAAATAGCTGCGAGGCGGAAAAAGCTGAAAGCGACATAAAAGTTCCAGTTGCCAATACTGCCGATGCCCATCAATTCACAATAGCGAGCGACCAGCTCGTCTTCACTGGGAATGCCCAATGCCGACCAGTCGCTGTTGCCGAGGCCGCTGACGCTGTTTTTACTGTCGCTGGCGGGCAGTTTCATGCCCATGATGACATAGGCCAGATCAGCGTAGGGGTGGCCCAGTGTGGAGAGCTCCCAATCGAGCACGGCGATCACCTTGGCGCTGTCTTTTGCGTACATTAGGTTGTCGAGCCGATAGTCGCCGTGAACGAGGGTAACTTTGCCATCTTCCTCCGGCATATGAGCGGCCAGCCAGTCAATAAGGCGCTCCATATCCTCAATAGTTTCAAGTTCTGAGGCGCGGTATTGGGCTGTCCAGCGATCTAGCTGGCGCTGAAAGTAGTTGCCGGGACGGCCGTAGTCAGTGAGCTGGGCTTTTTCCAGATCAACGGAGTGGATGGCGGCGAGTACGCGGATCATTTCGTCGTACATGGCGCGGCGCTGGGTGGCGCTGTCGACCTCTTTAAGGTCGGGTCGCCAGTAAATCGCGCCGTCGCAATACTCCATCAAATAAAACATCGAGCCAATAACGTCGCGATCTTCACAAAGATGGTAGACCTGTGCAACAGGCACATCGGTGGCAGCAAGGGCTTTTAGCACGCGGTATTCGCGATCAACGGCGTGAGCAGATTTCAGTAGCTCGCCAGCGGGCTGCCGGCGCAGAACATAATTGCCGGAGGCCGCTTCGATTTTAAAGGTGGGGTTAGACTGACCTCCGGCAAATTTAGTGACGGTGGCAGGGCCTTTGAAGCCCTCAACCGAGGTCGTCAAATAGGCGATAAGTGTCTTTTCATCGAAGGCGTTGGCGTTAGGCATAATAGGTTCTGATCCTCTAAAAATGGGCCGGCGGAACGCTCGCTAGCGGCTGCGGCGCACGTCCAAAATAGCCTTAACACAGGCTTCTGGCTGATCTTGTTGCACAAAATGACCGGCGTTAGCAATGGTGCGGTGCTCAACGCCCTCACAGCCGGGCACTCTCTTTAAAAAGGGCGCATCACCCCCGGCTGTCACTGGGTCAGAGTCGGCGAAGGCGCACATAAAGGGCTTGTCAAACTGCGCGAGCACCTCCCATGCGGCTTTGTTCTCAGCCACTTCCGGCTCATCCTGCAACAGCGGAATCAAGCTTGGAAAGCGACGCACGCCGGCCATATAGCTTACATCGGGAAAGGGTGCGTCGTAGGCCGCTCTCTCATCGGCCGAGAGCGTTGAAAACGACGACAGTTCGACCAATTCAGCCACGTTGATATCAGGACTTTCAGCGCAGTACTTGCGCCAGTAGAAAAACCCTGGAATACCGCTGGTGTCGCGAAAGCGCGCGCCCAGCTCATGTGCCTTGACGACCGGCAGGGTTTTGTAGGCCGCTTTGAGAAACTCGGTAAAGTCGGCGGGAACGCTACCGGCCGGCAAACCGCCATTACTCAGAACGACATGGGAGAAACGCTGCGGAAATGCAGTGACCATGCGCAGGCCAATCAAACTACCCCAATCTTGCAGAAAGACAGTGATATTGGTGAGATTGAGTTGCGTCAGCCAATCACTTGTCCACGCGACATGGCGTGCATAGGTGTAGTCCTGAGGCTGAGAAGGTTTGTCGGAACGGCCAAAGCCGATTAAATCGGGGACGATTACGCGAAAACCGGCGTCGACCAAACGTGGAATCATGTGTCGGTAGAGGTAGGACCAAACGGGCTGACCGTGGAGTAAGAGAATCACCGCGCCGTCTGCCGGACCCTCGTCCAAATAGTGCATGCGCAGACTGCCATTTTCGGTGTCATCAACCTGCAGGTAGTGCGGCGCAAATGGATAGTCGGCAAGGTTGCCAAACCGGTGATCAGGCGTGCGTTTGAACTGCATGGTATTCCCCTCTGGTTGAACTATTTTCCTGAGCTGAACTTTTTCTGAGCGAAACTGTTTTCCTGAGAGAACTTTTTCCTGAGAAAAACGAGTGCTGAAAAAACCGCTCTTATTCTATATTCTGGCATTGATTATGCCATAATAAACCGGCATGGCAAGATCGACGATCAATAATTTATCCGCCCGCACAGCTGATTGATCACAGGATGTATTTATCGTAAAACTGTGCCAGCATGCCTGCACTAAACACACTGCATTAGCAGCACCCTGTTTTAGCAGCACCCTGTTTTATCGGCCCCATTTACCGAGACGAGAATGACCATGAACGACGCAACATCGTATGTACCGCCTAAAGTCTGGACGTGGAATAAAGAGAGCGGCGGGAAGTTCGCCGCAATCAACCGCCCCGTGTCGGGCGCAACCCATGACAGCGCTCTGCCGGTCGGCAAACACCCGCTGCAGCTCTACTCTCTCGGCACCCCCAATGGCGTAAAGGTTACCGTATTGCTCGAAGAGCTATTGGAACTGGGCTTTAGCGGCGCTGAATACGATGCCTGGCTGGTCAATATTTCGGAAGGCGAGCAGTTTAGCAGCGGCTTTGTGGCAGTGAACCCCAACTCAAAAATCCCTGCGCTATTAGATTGCAGCACCGCTACACCGACGCGTCTGTTCGAGTCTGGCTCAATGATGCTTTATCTTGCGGAAAAGTTTAATGCGTTTATCCCAAAAGATGCCGCCAAGCGCGCAGAGTGCATGAACTGGCTGTTTTGGAATATCGGCAGCGCGCCTTTTCTCGGCGGTGGGTTTGGCCATTTCTATGCGTACGCACCAGAAAAGTGGGAATACCCGATTGATCGCTACGCCATGGAAGTGAAGCGCCAGCTCGATGTGTTGGATAAGCATCTCGAGACGAATCGTTTTCTCTGTGGTGATGAGTACAGTATCGCCGATATGGCCAATATGGCGTGGTATGGCGCGCTGGTGATGGGCAAGCTCTACGAGGCGGGCGAGTTTCTCTCCGTCGCAGACTACAAACAGGTTATTCGCTGGACCGAAGAGATACAGCAGCGCCCTGCGGTAAAACGTGGTCAGCGGGTGAATCGTGTTTGGGGCGCGGAGCATCACCAACTGGCCGAGCGCCACGATGCTGCGGATTTCGACAAGGATCCGACAGAGATTTTAAAGCAGGTTATGGCGCGCAAATTGGCTCAAAAAAAGCCTTAGCGCCAGATATCCTGATTCTCTGCCCACCCCAGCTCGCGGGTGAGCCGAAGCGTTAACAGCGCCTCCAGACCGCAGCGCTGTAGCAGGTTGTGCATATCCGTCTGCTGTTCTTGTGAGAGCCGGAGGTTTACCCAGTCAAATTAAAGCAGACATTAACGGTCACAGCGGCACAAAAATCACCGTGGCAAAGTGCAGCATGGATGCCAACCACAGCAGCATCAGCGGGACGTAAACTGGCGGCCGCATAAAAAAGCTCAATTGAATCTGTACGGGAAACGAGACCGTTGCGGCAATTGCAAGTGTCTTAAAACTGTGGATAGCTGAAAAGCGACTATCCGAGGCCAGCACGGCGAGGTCGCGACGACTGCGATAGCGCATCATCGCTGTAACCGTCCACTGGGGATCTGCATCGCAGGACCAGCTATCGATATAGCCACCCACCTTGCGCGCCATATAGACGGGATGTCCGCCACGGGCAAAAAGCGCTTTGATAAACGGCTTTGTATAGCCCTCAAGAAGGTCCCGAGCAGTGACGCTATCACCTGTGACCGGATGAGGTATCGATCCGGGGTGCAATTTCACGCTATTTTGCATCACAAATTCTTTGCCATCGTCCTGCTTCAAAAATGTCCGTAGAACCTCAAGATCGGTTTTACCACTGCCTGACTGCTCAGAAAAACGCCCTATAATTTGTTCAACCTCCGCCTCGGACAGCGGCCCAGACCAGTTGAAATACCAGTAGAGAAACATCCCATACAGCGCAGCCGCCGCTAGCCAAATAATCGTTATCATGGCGAACACCCTTTAAAATTGTCGAAAGTCTGGTTAGACGACGTCAAGCAGCTCAATAACCGGCGCAGCGGTCACCAGAGGGCCCATTTTCACACCCGCTTCTTTGAAGTAATCTGTCTGACCATGCGCTTTGACATCATCCATACTGGCGTACTGCTCCAGCACTTTATAGACCTGCGCATCGGTTTTGCTGCGGTGTAAGGCATACAAAAGTGCGCCCGGCTCATTGGCGAGAACTTGCGCGGTGAGCTCGGCAAAGAGTTTCTCAAATTCCGCATTTTTGCCCTCGCGGACCGTAATTGTTGCAATAACCCCTAGTGCCATGATCGATACCTATTTTTTAAGTCTGGCCTAATAGCCAGAGCGGTTGTTTTTAACCCCACGCCCAGCGCAGGGGTTTGACGGCACATCCATCGCTATGGTTCTCCCTTTAGTTTGGGGTGTATACGTACTCATCACCCGGACTAAATTTTTCCGCGCCAGTCTTATCAATCAAAACCGGAAACTGCGCCACAGCAGGATAAAGTGGCCCCCGCGATGTCGCTTGATGATCGCGCAGCAAGGTGGTCAGTTGTTGTAATTTCTCTGGGTGACTGGCAGCCAAGTTGTGCTGCTCGGTGGGATCTTCGGCTAAATTGTAGAGCCACTGCACAAGACCCTCTGTGGGACGATTATTGACCTGTAACTTCCAATCACCGTGACGAACCACTTGATAGTGACCGTTCTGCCAAAACAGGGTTTGGCGCGGCCACTGCACGTCGCGGCTATCAGCCTGCGCCAGCAAGGGCAGCACACTGAGTCCATCGATGGCGAGATTGCTGGGAAGAGCGGCACCCGCCGCTGCGGCAAGTGTCGGCATCATATCAATATGGGCCACTGGTGTGTCGATGCGACTGCCGGGAACGGTTTTACCGGGCCATTTAACAAACAGCGGAACCCTGATCCCCCCTTCGAACTGGGTAATCTTCCACCCGCGATAAGGTGCATTAATATCAGGCAGGCCCAGATAGCCGGGACCACCATTGTCACTGGTAAAAGCGATTAGCGTATTGTCGGCCAACCCTTCCCTTTCCAGACCCTCCATAATCCGCCCAACACTGCGATCGAGCGCTCGGATCATAGCCGCATAGACCCGCAAACGGTGCGGTTGAATATCACCCACCGCGTCATAATCTTCGCGGGTGGCCTGCAGTGGCGTGTGCACACCCCAGTGCGCTAAATAGAGAAAGAATGGTCGATTTTTGTTGGCCTGAATAACCTTGAGTGACTCATCGGTCCAGTAATCGGTGAGATAACCGGCAGGCTTAAACATTTGTTGATTGCCACTGTTGAACGATGCCGCATAAGTCATGCTGGCCCAGAGAAACTTGTCGATAGGGTCAAAATCGAGCTTAGCGTTGACCACATTAGGGTCATCTTCCGGCAAATAGAGCCCGCTGGCCATTAACAGACTGTCGTTAAACCCTTGCTCATGGGGCGCCATACCCTCTTCGCGGCCCAAGTGCCATTTACCAATATGGGCCGTGTAATAGCCGCGCTGTTGCAAAACTTCGGCAATGGTCAGCTCAGACGCCGGCAGGCCCAGGCGCTCATAAGGGGGCAGCCCTTCCTCCGTCTTGCTGTCATAGAAGGCCGGCGGCATACCGCTATCGGACGAATTAATCAGTGTGCTCAACACCTTACCCATGCCAAGCGGCGTTGGTGTGAATTCGAAGCCTGTGCGAGTTGGGTAGCGCCCGGTCATCATCATCGCCCGCGAGGGGGCGCAGGTACTGGCACCGGAATAGGACTGATTGAAAATTGCGCCCTCTGACGCCAAGCGATCGATGTTGGGAGTTTTTATTTGACCTCCGGCGACGCCACCGCC
>Ga0102894_1000138_pt1 | contig 18419 bp, 15 predicted proteins | sample Colrivmeta1554A3_FD_78448 | JGI IMG/M metagenome (GOLD analysis project Ga0102894, IMG submission 78448) | Estuarine microbial communities from the Columbia River estuary - metaG 1554A-3 | ecosystem: Environmental > Aquatic > Marine > Intertidal zone > Estuary | place: USA: Columbia River...
ATTCGGCAATTGTATTCAATCACATAAGGATCACCTTTGACACTGATTAAACCAAAGAAAACAAATCCTTTGTAGGTGATTTTCTCTGATTTCAATCCTTTGATTGTTGGAACAATAATGCGGTTGTGTACTTTGTCCATGAAGCTTGCGTCAGCGAATGGAACTGGTGAAATGGCACCCATTCCCCCTGTGTTAAGTCCAGTATCACCTTCACCAATGCGTTTGTAATCTTTTGCCTCTGGAAGTAATTTAAAGGATTCGCCATCTGTTAATACAAAAACAGAAAGTTCGATTCCATCTAGAAATTGTTCAATGACAACTTTGCTACTTGCAGCTCCGAATTTCTCGTCGAGCAACATGCTTTTGAGTTCGCTTTTCGCTTCGTCTAAATCGGAAAGAATCAATACTCCTTTTCCAGCGGCAAGTCCGTCAGCTTTTAGTACGTATGGACCTTTCATGGCATCCAAGAAAGAAATTCCTTGCGTAATTGTTTCTGAGGTAAATGTTCCGTATTTGGCAGTTGGAATCGCGTGTCTTGCCATAAATGCTTTCGCGAAATCCTTACTTCCTTCTAATTGTGCACCAAATTTACTTGGACCAATGATTCCAACTTTTTTGAGTTGTTCATCTGCTTGAAAGTAATCGTAAATTCCGTTTACAAGCGGTTCTTCTGGTCCAACAATGACCATATCAATTTGTTGAGCAGTAACGAATTCTTTAATACCATCGAAATCCGTTGGAGACAAATCTACATTTTTACCATGTTTTTTTGTTCCAGCATTTCCGGGTGCGATAAAAAGTTCATCTAAAATGGAGCTTTGAGCAATTTTCCATGCGAGTGCATGTTCTCGTCCACCGGATCCTAGTAAGAGTACTTTCATGAACAGTGATTTAAAATCGATTCAAACAAAGCGAGTCCGTCTTTATTTCCTAAATGTTGGTCCGCTGCTCTTTCCGGATGCGGCATCATTCCAAAAACATTTTTGTTTTTGTTGGAGATTCCTGCAATCGAATGAATGGAACCATTTGGATTCGATTCATCCGTAATGGAAGCTTGTTCATCACAGTAGTGAAATAAAATCTGATCGTTATCTTGAATTGATTTTAGTGTATCGTCACTTGCGAAGAATCTACCTTCACCGTGAGCGATGGGAATTTTATAGGCCTGATTTTGGTTTAGGTCCATGCTTGGCGCAGCGCTTGCACTAGCAGGTTTCAAGAAAACATTTTTACAAATGAATTTCTGCGTATTGTTGTGAAGTAATGCTCCTTCTAACAAACCAGACTCAGTAAGAATTTGAAATCCATTACAAATCCCCATGACGTATCCACCGCGATTTGCATGTTGAATGACTTCTGACATGATCGGTGAGAATTTTGCAATAGCACCTGAGCGCAGGTAATCTCCGTAGGAGAATCCTCCCGGAATAATTACCATGTCGACCTTTTTTAAGTCGGTATCTTTGTGCCACAATTGCTCAACTTGTTGACCCAGTAAGTCACTCAAAACATAAACCATGTCTTGATCACAATTTGATCCTGGAAATGTTACAACTCCAAATTTCATTTTATCTTAAATTATCGTTCAAAATTAATCATTTAAACCGCTCAATCCTGTGTGAAGTTGAGGAAAAATTTCACAAAAGAATAGAGAAGTGCTATGTAGAAAAAGATATTAGCAAGAATACCTGATCGTTTACTTAAAAAGGCGTAGGTTAGAAAATAGGTCAGAGGGATAATTGCTAGGGATAAATACAGTAATGATCCTGAAAAATAGAAATCGACACAACCCAAAAGGAATAAGGCTGTGAAAATTAATCCGAGCATTTGAATTTGTTTTTTTAATCGTAGGGATGATTTCAACATGCGCGCACCCAAACTTGCAAGGCTAATAAAGAGTAAAATAATGTACAATCCGGCAATTGGATAGGCATTCAAAGCTGTGCGGTAATCATGAAGTCGCCAATCGGGAAATTTCCAAGTGAAAACAAGTGAGTCAGTTAGAAATAGGTAGCTGATGTAATAGAGTAGAGGAACGCTTAATCCGGCAAGACAAATGAATAGTTCTCGCCAGTTAAATGGACGTATTATCACAATCATGATTAAAATAAACGGAATGAGAATAGTTAAGTAGGGAAGTAAGATCATCGCGATACTAAACAAGATTCCCGCATTAAAAATGGTCATTTTTCCGTCGGCATTTTGCTTCAAATAGAACAGTGCTCCGAGCGTAGCTATGATAAAAAAATGAGCGAGTAAAACGGGATTGAATTGATTTAAAGGCACAAACATGGGTGTAAGCACCACGTAAATCAAACTGATGATGTACGTATTTTTGTCGAGGAATTCATGGCTGTTGAATACGGCATTGAGCAATACTGCATTGACAAGAATCAAGAATGATTGACCGAAATAGTCCCAAAAATGATTCGATGAAGTTTGACTAAAAAAAAGGCCATCCACTCTGTTCGACGCGACTTGTTCCACCCCAAGAATGTCCCCAAGAACATACAGGGCAATGAGCAAAGGCAATAGTAACAAAACCGCTGTTCGGTTGTCTAAAAACAGTCGAATCATAGAGCGAAGGTACTTTTTTCTATCGGGCACTTTGTACGATTGTGAATAACTCGATGGAATTGTTCAAAATGACTCAATTAACGATAAATTAATTCTTTTTTGGTTTTTGATTTTCACTAAAAATGATATATTTGCTTTCGTTCTCAAATGAGGATGACTTTGAAAGATTACCGTTATGACTAAAGAAAGAAATAAGTTTTCAGATGCAGAGCTCGCAGAGTTCAAGGAATTGATTCTAAATAAATTATCAGAAGCAAAAATTGATTATTCCCTGTTGGTAGGTTCATTGTCTCACAACGATGATCATGGAACGGACGATACAGGTAGAACATTTAATATGATGGAGGATGGATCTGAAACGCTTTCGAGAGAGGAAGTGGCTCAGTTAGCTGCTCGTCAAGAGAAGTTCATTCAAAGTTTACAAGCTGCTTTAACGCGCATTGAAAACAAAACTTACGGAATTTGTCGTGTTAATGGAACATTGATTCCGAAGGAAAGACTTCGTTTGGTTCCGCATGCAACGATGAGTATTGATGCCAAAAACGCTCAAAAATAGTGCGTAAAAAACTTTTGTACGTTTTTCTATTGGTTGCCATTCTATTGATCATCGATCAATTGATGAAAATCTACATCAAAACAAGTTTCGAGCTTGGGCAAACGAAAGCCTTATTCGGTGATTGGTTCGTTTTACATTACATTGAAAATCCAGGAATGGCTTTTGGAACAACCTTTGGTTCCGGTATCTGGCACAAACTTGCTTTGAGTATTTTCCGTTTTATTGCCATTGGATTCATCGTCTATTATTTGGTGAAACAAGCGAGAAAAGGTGCATCCCTTGAGTTTCTACTCGTTTTCGGGTTGATTCTTGCCGGTGCGACTGGAAACCTCATTGATTCGATGTTTTACGATTACTTTTTCACTTTAAATCCATGTGATTCGTTTAATCAACTTTCCGGATCAGGAATTAAAGGAGTTTGTACGGATTACGGTTTCAATTATCCGGTTGAACTTCGTCATCAAGGATTTATGTTAGGCAGTGTGGTGGACATGTTTCAGTTCAACGTCAACTGGCCAAAATGGGTTCCTGGAGTAGGGGGTGAGCAAATATTTCCAGCGATTTGGAATGTTGCAGATGCAAGTATTTCAACGGGAGTCATCTTGATTTTAATTAGACAGAAAGTTTATTTCCCAAAGAAAAAAGAATCAGAGGAGTCCACCGAATCAGTGGATTAAAAATTCCATTTCATGTTTCGGTCATCTAGAATGGCGAAGGAAACCTTCCAGTCAAAGGTCGGTTTGATTTGATTCCCATCGGAAATAACGCCATAAATCCCCACTCTTAATCTTCGTCTGGACATCTTGAAGTTGCGCTCAAGTCCACCAAGAACCTCATAATGCTGCCAATCGTATTCTTTGACGTACATGGCTCCAGCTCCAGCAACTAAACCAATTCTTGTTTTCTTGAAGTAGGGAATCTTATTTAAGATGGCTCCATTGTCATGGTGTACAACGTGTGCTTGAAATACATAATCAATCGTTGGCAAGGTCGTGTCGAGTCCTTGGAAGGAGTAAAGTGGATTGGAGAACCAAATCGGATCACTTCTGCGTTGGTATTTGTAGTCTGGATTGTACAATTGTCGTGCACTGAGAAATTTCCCGACAGAAATTCGGTAGTTCATGGTTCCCAAGGTTGAAATTTTAAAGGATTGCATGACATCTACTTGGAGGTATTCATGATCCACATCGCTTCCAAATAGCTTTGGGATTCCACGTTCGTAATTCACGCTAAACGTCGGCCAAGCGGAACCTAGGACAACTTTTCGGTAGGGCTCGCGCATGTATTTTTGTTTTGGGGTATAACTGAATCCTAAATAGCCAATCATTGTTTGATACGGTTTGAAATCCGTAGGATCGTTATTCGGAATGATGTTGTCAATGGTGTTGAGGAATTTAAAGTCTGTCAGACTTCTTCGTTCTGAAAATCCAAGGGAAGAGTAAGCGTAAAAACCGTTAAAAAGTTCGTAGTCTGCAGACAGGGTCATTTTTGTCGCTTCGATGAAATTGTCTCGTTTGTAAATTTGTGTAATGGCATCATAACCGCGAATGACATCGAAGTCATGGTTGATAGCGAAGCGGACAAAGCCAAAATGAAAGGGGTCAAATCGGTAGCGCCACCAAGTATCACCTTTCACATCTTTATTTAAAAATCCGTAGGAGATACGTGAGTAAGTTTCCAAAGACCGTTCATCCTTCCATTTTTTGAAATAGTCAAAACTTGGATTCAGTCTTGGTCCACCAAGTCCAAATGGCTGGATAAGCGTCGCAACGGAACCAAGAGACCACTGAATCTTTTGCTCACGATTACGGTGATCCACGCCGAACCAAAGGATCTTGAGAGCTGTAATTTTATTGAATACTTTGTCAATAGAATCAAGGTATTCCTTTCGATTGTAAAATCACGAATGCTGTCCTTGATGATGATGAAACGTTGTTCTTCCGCACTGAGGCTCGTTTGACGTGCGGATGACCAGTAATTTGTATCACGCTCGTAGGCTTCTTTTGTCGTTACCGCTAATTCGGTGTTAAAGAATTTTTTACTGAATTCTGGGTCAAAATTGTAATTGGTAAAAAGCGCTGTTGTTTGACAAGCAGACGTTTCGTTTTTGTATTTTACACCGTAGCTTAAGACTTGTTTATCAAGTACGCACATGGTGTCACCGACAATCGAAAATGTTTGGTCAATTTCAAAATGATCATAAATCAGCAAGTTCCCTTTGTTCATCGTTAGTTGAAGTTTCTGAATGAGAAACAAGGAGTCAATCACGTAGATGTATCCCTCTAACGTTGTTGTTGCAGTATTTCTGGGAATGATTTTTATTTTACAAATGGTTAGACCGTTCTCCACATAGGTTTCTTCCATCCTGTATTTATAGGAAAGGATTCCAGGAACGGAAATAGGTGAACTTACTGGCGTTTGATGTAAGTCATCCAAGTGCAATAAATTCTCGAAAAAGTTAAAATTGGATTTAACCGTTGTTGTGTAGTAAAGAGATTGATCGGAACCGTGCAAGGTGTAGGCATTCCGAATTTCTTTGACTTTGTTTCCAGGTGCATAATTGCGTTTCAATTGAACTTCCAACAGATTCATGTTGTCTACCCATGCTGGTGCTTTCGGTAGGCTCGCCTCAAGTGGATCAGCGTCATTTGCTGTGTTCTCTATTTCGTCTTCGTTTTCTTTTTTCTTTCTTTGCTCTTTGACTTTGATGTCCTTTTGCTCGCTCGCTTTGATGTAGACATCTACGGTATGTGCATAATTCCACGGATTCATTTGCTCTCTGCGCTTGACCACTTCGAGCATGATTTCGCGTCCAATATTTCCTTTTTTGGTATTTACTACGACTTCTTTATAGTCCTGTTCTTTTTCAGGAAACAATTGAACGTCACGTTGAAGATCTATGCTGCTGATGGAGATATATGTTTCCCGATCTTGGTAACCCAATGCAGAAATCACCAGAAAGTACTCTCCTGGCATTAAGGAAAGTTCGTAGGATCCATCCACGGCGGCAACGGTGCGTTGATCCGCGGTGTTTTTTACGTAAATTTTAGCGAATGGAATAGGAGATTTTCGCTCATCCACAACTTTGCCACGAACAAAATTCTGAGCAGAAAGTCCATGTACAAGGAAGAGAAATAAGATGAGAGAGAATGCTTTCATAAAGAGTTAAGACTCGTTTTGTTTGTTTTTGTTACACTAACAAAAGAATTACCCTTCTTGTTCCTTGGATTTATCTTTTAAGAATTGTTGGTGGTTTCCCACGCGTTTCATCATCCATCGTTTTACAAAGAAAGTGGCCAGAGCGATGATGGAGAAAACATAATTGGAAGCGTATTTTTCAAATCCTTCTGTAAAGCATAAGTACGTAACTGTAACGAAAGAAACGCTCGCTACTGCTAGCCAGAAGTAGCTCATGATGGTGTTGTATAGGTTCATGTTATTTAAATTCGAGTTCGTTTTCCAATTGGAATTTCCCAACCGGTTTAATGATTTCATATTTACTAAAGTCCTGCTTGGTTTTAATCCCTTCACCAAAGATAGTGCCTTTAGGAGAGCGGACCTTCACCGAAGATTTCGAATAGATTGTACTATCTTTTTGGTTCCAATATAGCGCTTCTGTTTCTAGGGTTTGTTTCTTCTCGTAGTTGTAGAGTCTCACGGAGTCTCTGACCATCAGTGTTCCTTTGGTATTGTTTATTTCCCCATAAAGTGCGGTTAGTTTTGAAACGATTTCACCTTTTTCATTGAAAAAGTGAACTTTTAAACTGTCCTTGATTTTGGTAATTTCTTCTTTTCCTCGATAGGTTTCTGCCAATGCAGCAAAAATTTCCACGCGGGCATATCCATCGTCTGCGTAAATCATCTTGAGGTTTTTTGTGGTTTCATCGGGAGAATGTGCATCAAAGCTAATGCGTTCGATGGCATCTAAATCATTTTCACAGGAGTTTAGTCCTACAAGAAAAAGACTCAGCAAACTGATTAATCCAATTTTCGTTGTCTGAACCACTTGTCAAAATTGGAAGGTGCAAGAATGAAACTTAGGTTTACGGAAGCAAATTTCTCTTGTATTCCGAAACTTTGATTGCTCGAACGAGAACCTAAATTAACGCTAAAGTTAACAGAGGACGCGGACATTTGAGCCATGATTGGAAGTCCTAATCCAAAACTCACGGCAGATTCTTGGTATTGAATGTTGTTGGTTGTGTATGGCAGTGATTGCGTGTAGTAACCAATTCGATACGTCATTTTCTCTAATCCTTTCAAGGTGGAAATGTTTTCCATCAAGCGAGATTCTGGACTAAATTGTGCACCGAAAGAAAGGCGTTGAAACGAGGTCATTCCGAAGTCTGGAATTAATACTTGGGCGTGGTGTTCAAGGGATCCAAACTGGTAAAGAGAAGCCATTAGGCTAAGTTTTGGGTGTAATTCTCTCGTTTGACGTTTCCATTTGGGGAGCAATACGCTGTAGTTGAGTCCAAGTTGTAAGGTGGATGAGTTCAACAAGTGAATACGACTTCTACTGAATGCGATGGTGTCATAAGTAGAACTTGAATTAATGTTGGATGCGGTATAAAATTCATCCTGGTAATCTCCAGTAATGGTTTGATTCGGGAGGTAGACAGCACTTAGACTGATTAAGTGATTTTTTCCAAGTTGCTGTTGGAAATAAGCTCCAAGTTCGTAGTGAAACGAACGGATAATCATGGAGTTAATGTTAATTCCGCCTTGATTAGAGCCGGAGGCAATCAGTTTCGCTTGTCGTTCGTTGGTGACGGTCCCGAATAAATACGAAGCATTGGCGCCGATTGATAATTTTGTTTTGGGACGATAAACAAGTCCGTAAGAATAGCCTAAAAACAGGTCCTGAATGGCTCCTCTACCTTTATACGTGTATTCCAAGGAGTCGAATCCTGTAAAAGATTTGTCGGTAATTTGGTAACCTCGAGCGGAATAGGGTTTTAATCCGAAAGCAAGTCCCATATTTTTTTTGATACGTACACCGATCGCAATGTGGTCGATCATTCCTGCAAATCCAATTTGTGTTTTCGTTTGCTCTGAATAATTAGAAATTCTTGTTTGAATTCCATAAGAGTAGAGCGTGTTTCCTGTGCTGAGCGTATTGTACGTAGCTGGATTGTAAAAATTTAAAATCGTGGAATCAAACACGTTGATGGTGTTTTTACCTAAGGCATCGAAAATCCCATGGTTTTGAGCCGAACTTTCACCGAGTCCGTAGTAGGAAGCAGGTTGATTGGTAGTAGATTGCGACCAAGTTTGTGAGAATACAAAAAGGATAAGGAAATTAAAGAGAATCTTCATTCAGACGGTAAATTTCTAGAATTCCTTCTAGGGTTAAATGTTCGAGTACAAAGATGTTACTTTTTTGCTCGAAATCAAAATATCGCGCGTCTCCTCCGGTTAGGTAAACGTCTAAATCAGGGAATTTTGTTTGGTAAAGGCGAATCAACTCAGTGATTTCGGCTTTCCAACCGTTAAACACGCCACTTTCAATGGATTCTTTCGTGTTATTACCAATGAGCTTTGCGGCTGAATGAACAGGAATCAGCGGAAGTTTTGCGGTAAACGTTTGTAGGGAAAGCGACCGCATGTTCAATCCTGGAGAAATCGATCCACCCTCATATGTTTGACGTTCATTCATAAAATCACATTTGATGCAGGTACCCAAATCAACGACCAATTTTGCTTTCGTTGGATTCCTGTTTGCCACGGCTGCCATGTTGCACAGACGGTCAATCCCAAGTGTTTCGGGTGTCAGGTAGTCCATATGAAAAGGCAAATTCATGTGAGCGCTTATGTACATCTTGTTTTGAAAAAAATCTTCCAATGGTTTTTTCCATTCATCTGCAAGCACAGACGAAATCACGATGGGAATGTTACCATCCAGTTCCTCCCAAGGAAAAGAACTCAAATCGAAGCGTTTAACACGAGAAATCACACCATTTCCCACCGTTCCAAGTTTCACGTGTGTGTTCCCGGCATCCAATAAATAGGCGGTTGTTTTGTTGTACATGACGCAAAGTTAAGTAGCTTTCCAAGAAATTTACCTGACTTTTTGATGAGAAATAAAAAAAAGTGTTAAATTTGCCCCACCAATAGCTGGTGCCTTAGCTCAGTTGGTAGAGCAAAGGACTGAAAATCCTTGTGTCCCTGGTTCGATTCCTGGAGGCACCACTAGCAGAAGTCCTGACGGAAACGTCAGGATTTTTTTTTGAGATGTATTTTGTTTATGTTTTATATTCGGAAAAAGCAAAATGTAAGTATACTGGCTATACTGAAGATCTTATACGTCGATTAAATGAACATAACCTTGGATTATTAGGGAAATTCACCAAAGGGAAAGGACCTTGGTTATTGATTTACCATGAAGAGCATACAACAATTAAGCAGGCAATTATCCTTGAAAAAGAATTGAAAACCGGAAAAGGGCGTGATTTCATCAAGCGAAGAACTGGATATTAGTGTCCCTGGTCCGCCGCGGCGGAGATTCCTGGAGGCACCACTAGCAGAAGTCCTGACGGAAACGTCAGGACTTTTTTTTGACCCCTCTCCATTGCAGTTGCATTGCTGCGGAACATTTGCAATTTCACTGCTGCTAAACAATTGTAGTTACACTGCTTTTGAACAATTGCAGTTGCACTATCGCGGACAATTTTCAAAACAAACACTATTTTAAATAAGATATTTCTTATCTAAAATCTATGCTATAATTGTCAAACAAAACACTTAGAAAAATTTGTGAAAAATCCAGAGGAATGGTTATACTCGTCGGCTTCAAATTATTGGTACGGTGAAGGTTTGTTGGAAGGGTTGTAATGTTTGACTCCACGATTAAAAACTGTAGGATGATTTTTTATTAAATAAAGTAAAGAAGGTTTCGCAGCAGTGCAACTGTCGTTAAGAGCGAGCGGTAAAATGATTTAGACTGTAATATGAAGAGATTGTTCCCCAGCATTAAAACTGCAGCGAAGCGAGGGATGATTTTTTAAAGTAAAAAAAATACAGATGGTTTCGCAGCAGTGGTTTCGCAGAAGTGCAACTGCAGCTAAGCCTACGGCAGTGCAACTACAGCGAAGCTCGCAGCAGTACAACTAGGCGTTACGGGGACAATTAACGAATCAACGTGATAAACCCTTGCTTTTTGATTTCTGTTCCGCCGAGCATAACTCCGTTTAACATGTAAAAATAAACACCATCTGTGTGTGGTTTTCCGTCTGTGGATAGTCCGTCCCAAGCCGCTACTCCGGTTTGATCTTCTAAGATGCTAACCATATTCCCCCAACGATTGAAAATCATGATGTCATACGATTTGAAAGCTGGATAGGGCAGTACAACGAAGTCATTGACGCCATCGCCGTTTGGTGTAAATACGTTTGGAACCCAAATATCTGGATCACTGACGAAAACGGTCGTTTCGTAGGTGGAAATACATCCCAATTCATCTACCACTGTGAGTGTGATGACATGTGGTCCTCCTTGTGAAAAGGACGTAGTTGGCGCTGTATTCGAATTCCACGTAAAAGTGGAGTCGGTACCTAAATTCCAGGTCCAGCTGACAATCGGTGCATTCGTAAAGGTCGATTGGTCATTGAAATTGATGATTCCATTGATGTCCGCATACACTGGATTTGGAACGAAAAAGGCGTCCAAATCGTCGTCATTGACAGTGATTGGATCCAAGGGCAAGAGAATCTGACAACCAACGGAGTCAAAAATGGTTATGCTTGGTTGATATGTCCCTGGTGTTGCGTAGAAGTAATTAAAATTCACAGAATCCGAGTAGCTCGTGCCATCTCCCATATTCCAAACCAAACTATCGATGTTGGAAACATTCGTCAAGTAAAACAATGCTCCCTGTGAACAAATCGTTGCATCTTGTAGCCAATTCGGAGTTCCCATCGGTCCGCCAATTGAAATGTAGTCTAGCACTGTGGAATCATCGGTACAGCCATATTGATCCGTCACAATAAAGTTTAAATCAAAGGTTCCGTTTGTCACGAGCGTATTTGATGGATTCTGAAGGATGGAGTTATTTCCATTTCCGAAGGACCAATTCCAACCGGTAATCGTTCCATAGGAGAAGGAGGAATCTTGAAAATTGCAAAAGATAGGTGGACAATCGTATGCACCGTTTGCATTAGGAACGGCGCCAGTAAAGAAGAAATTCGGAATGGCGAGTGGTGTGGACATAATCAAGGTGCGATTCAAAGTGTCTTTACAGCCGTTTCCGTCCGTCGTTATGAGTGTTAAAATGTGCGAATTTGACAATTGTCCGTTGTTTGGATTGGTCAAAGTAACCAGTGTATCCGTGCTCGTTCCAATGGTTGAACCATTCAGGAACCATTCGTAACTTAAAGTGCCCGTTCCGGTCGAAAGGTTGATTGTGACGTTCGTATCCAAATCACACAAAACAGAATCGATGTCAAAGTCTGAAGTAGGTTTGGTGATGGTAATGGTGACGCCAGTTGGCAAGGAAGTACAGCCGAAAATATCCGTAGCGACTATGGTTGCAGAATATGCACCGGTACCATTAAATGTATGAATGATTGGTTGGTTGACATTATTGGTGATCAAAATAGAATTGTCATCCGAAAAACTGGTACTAAATGAATTCAAAGGGAGTCCGTTAGCTAGACTAAACGATGTATTGGTGAATGGAACCGTAAATGGTGAACATCCGCTGTAATCATTCGCGAGTATTCCTGCGATTGGCCTGTTCACGACTTTCACAGTCTGTGTGGCTGTTGATGAACAACCCACACTGTTGATCACCATGTGAGAAATGGTGTAATTTCCCGGAGCAGGATAGGTATAGGAAATATTCGGTCCATTGTGAATCGACTGTCCGTTCCCCATGTTGTAATACCAATCATTTACGGGATGAGATTCTGTAGCTCCACTCCATGATGTGCTGATGTCCGTTAAGTTGATTGCTGTCCCGTTACAAACCGTATCGTTCGACATGCTGAACTGACTGGCGAGCTGAGAAATGGTAATGGTGGACGTAATACTGTCCGAGCAGCCTGTCGTGTAGTTGTGTATGACCTGTTCAATGTTGTATGTTCCATACGTCGAATACGTATGACTGGTATTTCCGCCATTGGGGACATCGAGTTGGGCATTGGTGAAATTCACATTTGGCGTATTGTCAAAGAATTCATAATGCATGTCCACGTTGTCAGATAGTACACCGTGAATGGAATTGTCATCGATGGCAACGTTTACGGGGAATGAACTCGGATTGCAAAACAAAAAGGCACTCGGTGAAAACTGAGCGATTGGTGCGAGAATATACACGGCGTCTTCAACGATAAACGTATCCTTACATCCTCTAAAGTCAGCAATAAATGTAACGTCGAAATAACCGGTGTCAGATTCAAATTGGTGTGTTGGATTCTGTTCAATGGATGTTCCGTCACCAAAATCCCAGAAATAGGTGACTTCGTTGGCGTTGTGCGGAACAGAGATATACGTTGAACTCGTGAAAATCACATCGTCATTGGAGCAAGCAATCAATGGGGTGTAAGTGAAATGAACGGAGTCGATGTGTCCGACCGTCACATAATCGTTTTTAATAATCGTATCCGTACAGCCTGATTGGGTGGTGATGATTAATTGAACATCGTATACACCGACTTGATACGTTTGAGCTGGTGGAAAATGACCATTGAACGTTTGACCATTGCCAAAGTTCCATTGCCAAGAAACAATCGGATTCGAAGGTGTGAAGGAGGTATCAATGAAATTGACAACGAGTGGGTCACAGCCTGCAGTATCCAAAGCAAAGAATCCAGCTTGGACATTCGTCATGTTGATGTAGTCATTCAAGGTTGTTGAACCTGTACATCCAGCTGCTGTTGTTAAACTCAAGGTGACATCGTATAAACCACTTTGAGTGTAAATGTGCGGAGGAGGTGTTAATCCGGTGTAGGTTTGACCATCTCCAAAGGACCAAACATACGTACCTGGTATCGTCGTGCTACTTGTAAATTGGATGGATCCAGGCGCACAGTTCGTAATTGGATTCGCACTGAAAATAGGATTGGTGTTGGCCTGAATAGAGATGGGTTGCGTGATTGTTGAGGTACATCCTGAACTTGTGTTTTGGGAAGTGAGTTGAACGGTATACGTTCCTGGAGCGTTGAAAACAAAGGAGGGATTTTCTACTGAACTTGTCCCTTGACCCCCAAAATTCCAACTCCATGCATTGGCTCCAGCGGTTGAATTGTCTTGAAACGAAATCGCTTGTCCAACACAACCAAAAGTAGGAGCGGTGATTCCAGCTTGGAAATTTGCTACTTGAATACTCTGTGTACTTGTTGCGACACAGGATGTGCTTGTATTCGTCACGTTTAAAGTGATCGTGTAACTTCCGGCAGAATTATAGGTGATATTCGGTGGATTCGCAGCAGTGGAGTTCTGACTATTCCCAAAATTCCATGCGTTACTGAAATTCGCTCCACTGGAAGAACTATTGACAAAAGACAAGGTCAGTGGAACAGTACAACCTAAACCGTTGACAGAAAAAGCAACGATGGGTAACGGATTCACCGTAATATATGCTGACTTTATTTCTGCGTCCACGGTGCCGTTGGCGTTTGTTACGACCAAGGTAATGGTAAATGTGCCGGCAGTGCTAAATGCATGTGATGGACTAAGCAATGTTGAAAGTGCACCATCTCCAAAGTCCCAGGCATTCGAAACGATCGCGCTTGTCCCGTTTGGAATGGATGTATTCGTAAAGTTCACCGGGACACCAACGCACACCACCAAAGGATTTGCTGTAAAATTAGCTGTAGGCATTTGCGCACGCGAAAAAAACGTCAATGCAACAAGAAATACGGCTAAAAGTATGCGCATGTAGGTAGCTAGTAGTTTAGGTACTAGCCTTAACGCAAAATCGCAGGCTAAAGTTGCTTAAAAGGGGATTTTTATCAAGCTTACGAGCATTAAAATGCAATACGATTATTTTTTTTCAAAAATCAAAGAATGTAATTACCTTGATTTCCCAAAAAGAATGGTAATCATGAGGCGGCAGAAGGAGAGTCTATTTTGGAAAATTCAATTCCATTCCTGGGAAGAATACATGTCCCATCAAGAGTGGATTGAAAACAAAGTATTGACATTTTACCAATTCACCATTCGGTAGTTGACACCAGAATTTGTTCATGTCCATATTTTCCATCTCGCCAAATTCGTTGCGCTGTGCTTCCTTCGATGCGATTTTAAACATGCGTAATTTTGTAGATGGCCCTTGTTTTTCTTTGACGGTAAGGACACAGAATGGCGCAGAACGTTTCAGACTGTCACATTGTTTTTTGCTTAACTCGTAATTCGCCAATTCAAAGTGAATTTTCTTGTAGCCCTGTAAATAACGGTAAATGTTTAAGGTGTCGACGTTAGGTATTTTAGTTCCATTTTGAGTCAACTTGAAACGATTTCCTACCGCTGTGATATGGAAATTACGGTGTTTTTCTTTAGGATATTTCACATCTACACTCGCAATTTGTTCCATTTCAAGTTCGAAAATGTTCGTGCAAGCCCATTTTCTTGGGTCAGCAAAAAAACGAGGCTCAATGATTCCTGCCATCCCTTTAATTTGCATCATTACTGGATTGGAACTCTTGCCGCCGTCAGCTGTCTCCAACAACATGATTTGCCCGTTATGATCTTGAGCAGATGGTCCGATGTACCACGTTTTAGTCCATTCGCCGTCTTGGAAAATTTCCACTTTCGTGTGACTCGCAGACATCAGTTTCACAAATTGCTTATGGCTTTTTTCGGATAAATATCCTTTCAATGAAATATTTCCGAGTGCTTCGAGTATGTAATGAGCACTTGACTGCATGATGCATCCACCATTTTTGTCCGTCCATTCATCTCCATTTCTTACCAAGGTAAACGTATTTGAAAAGGCATCAGAGATGATGATTTTGGTCACTGAATTCGTGTCTTTCACCGCAAATTCAATGAATTCGGAGTCACTTGCACCATCTTTGCGTGTCAAGTCAAAAGCGAACCATCCGAGGACAACTAGTCCTGCGACTAAAGAAAGGAGAATACTGATTTTTTTCATGTAGGATTATTTTCTTGCGTAACGACGCGTTCGAATGTAGTTCATCAGCATGCTCAATAGAATGATGATTCCTAGCGGCAAGAGCATGTTGATTGTTTTATAGAATCCAGCGAACTTCGCCACCTTTTCTTTGTCAATTTCTTTAATGTCAATCTGACGACTACGGATATCAAGTACGGAGTTATCTCCCATCATGTAATCGACAATGTTTTGGAAAAATTCTTGATTTCCATAATAAAGAGAGATGCGACGTTGGTATAAGTCGTAATCCATTTTCAACTCATTGAATCCATTTGGACGGTACAAGTAGTTCAATCCTTTTGGATTCGGCATGGAATCGTACGTATTTGCGAAGAAGGTTCCATTTCCTATGAGTAATACTTTTCCTTCTTTCTGACTTTTTGCTTGGAACGCATATTTCTTCGGAAGGTTTTTGACGAATTCAGGTGGGAGACGGTTGTTGTAATGAGAGCTGAAATACCCTTCGACCATTCCGCCAAGACAGATTTTATTGATCTCATCCTCCGGATTGTCGACTAATTTTGGAGATTTGCCGTAATTCAATGGCAAGCCAAGATTAACGAATGGTTGAAGTCCAGAAGGAATGGAGTTTGTTGAGGAGGTCAGGAGGCTTGTTTGCTTGATATTCGGTAAATCCACAAAGCTGACTTCGTTTGCGTATTTCAACAAAATTGGATCGACATTTCGGGTGATTGGGTGTTTGGACGGAGTCGCCATCACGTGAAAAAACCATGGAATAAACGTTGATTCAGCAAAAGGAACGATCTTGGGAGCACATTGAACATCCATCATGTAGTTTTCGTGAACCTTGATTCCATAATCGAATAGAAGGCGGTCCAATTTCAGGTTTTTCCTCATGGAATGGGTCATTCCGCGTGCCATAAGCGTATCTTCATCGTGTTCCAGCGTATTCATGAACACCATTAACTTGCCACCGCGCATCACAAATTGATCCAAAATGTACATGCTGCTGTCCGAGTAGGGAATGCGTGGGTTGGCAATAATGACACCATCCACATCATTAAACACAGCAATAGAATCGGATAAGTTAACATCTTTTAGCGTAAAATAAGGCGCTAAAAGTGCTCTCGCGCGCATGGTTTGCTGGTAAGTCAATTCACCGTGTCCTTGCAGGAAAGCGATGGTTGGTTTGCTCACCTGTGTCAAACGACGCATGCTAGCAATCAAGTTGTATTCAAGGTTGTTCAGAGACGTTTCGATAATCTCCGCCATATCCTCCAAGCTGTTTGGATGTCCGGGTTGTGTTCCAGGCAGGAATTGCACCATGTTTTCCTTGGTGATTCCATTAACGGTATAACTCATGATTGCACCTGGAAACAGCATGACTTTACTTTGTGTTCCGTCCTTCATGTAAAGGATTTCCAAGGGCATGATTCCTTTTCCTTTGTCGTACAATTGTGCACGCATAGCATTCACTTCTTCTTCAGATCCGATATTGATATCCGTGAATAAATATTCAATGCGATTACCCGCAACACGTTTGAAATCCTGCAGTTTATCTTTTAAAGCTGTTTGAAAGTGTTTTAATTCAGAAGGCATGTTTCCTTCTAAATAGATTTGAATGCTGATTCTGTTTTCGAAATTACTTTTGTTGGACAAGAAGTTTTCGGTGCTATTAGCCAAGGAGTAACGTTGATCCTTGGTCATGTCTATCTTGTAATAGATTAATGAACCAATAATATTGACAAGCACAATCGCTACACCAACAAGTGCGAGCACGGTCCAGTTGAAAAGTCCTTTTGTGAGATTCTTTTTCATGTTATTTTTTCAATGTTTTAATCACTGTTAAAGAAGCGAATAAGAACAGCGTATTGAGGGAAAGGAAATAGATGATGTCACCAGAGTCAATGACACCTTTTTTAATGGAATCGTAATGAAACGCAATTCCAACATATTTTATGAAGTAATCTAGCCCACCAAATTGACTAAAATTACCTAGTAAGTTAAATCCATCATAAAACACCCAACACAAGAACATCGCTAGAATGAACGCAACAATTTGACTGTTGGTGAGTGAGGAAGCGAAAATACCAATGGAAACAAAGACTGCACCGAGTAAAATAAGTCCAACGTAAGATGTCATGGTAGCTCCTGCATCAATATTTCCAGCTGGTTTCCCGAGGTAATACATGGAGATAAAATAAATAATGGTTGGAATGATGGCGACCACAACTAATGCTACGCCTGCTAGATACTTTGCGAAAACGAGTTTAAAATCGGAAATAGGTCGTGTTAGCAGTAATTCGATGGTTCCAGTTCTTCTTTCCTCAGCGATGGAACGCATGGTTATTGCAGGAATCAAAATAAAGAAAATGACTGGAGATAAATTAAAGAAGGGAATCATGTCCGCTTCCGTACCTTCGAGTAGATTGGTGTTGTAAGAAAGAACCCAATGAAAAAGTCCAGAGGCAATTAAATAGATCAGAATAAAGACGTATCCAATTATGGAACTTAGAAAACTATTGATTTCCTTAAAAAATAATGCGCGCATATGATGATTTCAATCCTCAAAAATAAGGATTTTACCCGTACGATGAACAGAGATGGAAATTGCGTGATGGGAAAATAGTGTTCAAAAAAAAATCCCGCGAGAGGCGGGATTTTAATGATGAGAATGTACTACTATGCTTTTTTTACATTGATTGCATTCAAACCTTTACGACCTTCTTGTAAATCGTACTCAACTTCGTCGTTTTCTTTGACTTTGTCGATTAATCCTGTTACATGAACAAAATACTCTTTGTTCGTGTCGTCTTCGATAATAAATCCAAATCCTTTAGATTCATTAAAGAACTTTACTGTTCCTCTACTCATTTTGTAATAAATTAATTTTGGTAAAGGTATACTTAATTACCGGTTATCCAAAAAAAAGTGATTTTTTTTGCCTTACATTCTATTTAAGTCATTGAAATCCATCGAAGTATTCCATTAAACTCCAGGCTTCTGCTCTAGCCGAGAACCATGGTTTAATGATTGGCCAAATGGACTGAAACAGCGGGGAAACACGGTAATTCTCAAGTGCTCCTTCATTTTCCCATACGCTGTACGTCAAGATAACACAAGGATTTTTAAGGTCTTGGATTAATTTCATGCCGTGACAACCCGGAAATGTGGACACGGACCATTTCACTTGTTCAAAGTGAGTTAAAA
>Ga0102894_1000236_pt1 | contig 12798 bp, 8 predicted proteins | sample Colrivmeta1554A3_FD_78448 | JGI IMG/M metagenome (GOLD analysis project Ga0102894, IMG submission 78448) | Estuarine microbial communities from the Columbia River estuary - metaG 1554A-3 | ecosystem: Environmental > Aquatic > Marine > Intertidal zone > Estuary | place: USA: Columbia River Estuary...
GACGAGACGGTTCCTAAACTATGGAAGTCACTGCAATACGCCATTAATAGTAAAGGTATTGATGTAGTGAAAGAAGAAGCGGCCTATACATGGTTCAATCGAATGATGGCGCTTCAAATCATGGCTAAAAATGGCTATCAAGAGCCACAGTTAGAATATGTTTCTGGAATGACACTTACCCCTCAGTTATTGCAGAAAGCAAGGCAAGGACAATACAGTTTTTTAAATTCCAAGGAACAGGAACGTCTTAAACGAATCATTACTGATTTCAGTAAAGAACAAGAAGCCTTTGCCATATTATTAGTTGGTCATTGCCACAGCAATAAAATGCTGAACAATGTATTTGGTAAGATTGACGATTATACCGAACTGCTTTTACCTGATAACATGCTTCAGGATAGTGGTTTCTTGCATTTGCTCAACACCACTGATGCCATTTCTGACGAGCAATACAAGGAGGTTGAATTAATTGGATGGTTATATCAGTTTTATATCTCAGAGCGCAAGGATGAAGTATTTGCTTCTTTCAAGAAAAAAAAGAAAGCAGAAGCAAAAGACATTCCTGCGGCAACACAAATTTTTACACCCAACTGGATCGTAAAATACATGGTGCAAAACACCGTAGGTAAAATTTGGTTGGATAAGAATCCAAATAGTAAAATAAAGCCAGATCTTAAATATTTGGTTGAAAACGAATCCGATCAAGTTTCTGAACCGATCATATCAGAAGTTAGCCAACTGACATTGATTGACCCTGCGGTTGGTTCTGGACATATTTTGGTAGAGGGTTTTGATTTGCTCTATCAAATGTATATGGAAGAATACTACACACCTGAAGAAGCTGTAGAATCCATTTTAAAAAACAATTTGTTTGGCTTAGACCTCGATGATCGTGCCGCACAATTGGCAACTTTTGCAATTCTTTTAAAAGCTGCCAAACAATACCGCGATGTATTTGCCAAAGGATGGTTGCCTAATGTACATGCCATGCCTGACTATGCTACTTTTAGTCAGCAAGAAATTAAAGACTTTTTAGGAGCCACTGGTAGTAATTACGAGAAGGAACTTACCGATGCATTGCGTTTAATGGAACAATCTAAAAACTTGGGTTCAGTTATGAAACTGAGTTTAAGCGATGATGCTAGATCTTTTATTGAAAAGCGTTTTGCTGAAATAAAAAACACGGACTTTAAAGATATAAATACAGAGATCGTTTATCAAAAAATTAAATCGTTCATCCCAGTTTTACTAATTCTATCAAAGAAATATACTTCAGTAGTTGCGAACCCCCCTTACATGGGGCAAAAAAACATGAATGATGGACTTAAAAATTATGTTTCAGCTAATTATCCATTATCCAAAACAGATTTATTTGCTGTGTTTATGGAATGTACGATTGATATGAATATATCTCAAGGGTATATGAGCATGATTAATCAGCATTCTTGGATGTTTCTTTCATCATTTGAAAAATTGAGAGAACGATTGATTAAGAATTATTCTTTTGTTAATATGCTTCACTTGGGACCAAGAGCATTTGAGGAACTGAGCGGTGAAGTTGTCCAATCAACTGCTTTTGTCATTAAAAAAAATCAACAAAATACAAAGGCAGATTATTTTAGATTGGTTGAATATAAAAATTTAAACGAAAAAGAAATTAATTTTTTGAAAAAAAACAATCATTTCAAAAACATTCCACAAACTATGTATGGCGGCATCCCAGGCAATCCGATTGCGTATTGGATTACTAATGAAATGCTTTCAGTTTTTGAGGCTAAAAACATGAGTCACTACACAACCTTATTTCAAGGAATGATAACAGGAAATAACGATTTGTATGTAAAAGAATGGTTTGAAATTAACTTTAATGATCTTCAGCTAAAATTGACGAATTTTGATGAGTTTGATAAAAATAATGGCAAATGGGTGCCTTATAATAAAGGAGGTACGACAAGGAAATGGTACGGAAATCAAGAAAAAGTTGTCAATTTTACCAATAAAGGACGTGATTTCACCAGGGGGAAACATCAATTTTCAGAATTCTTTTTTAAACCGAATTTTTCTTGGTCATACATTACAGGGGGCAATGTAGACACCAGGTTTTTTCCAGATGGCTTTTTATGGGATGTACATGGATCAAGTGCTTTTCCGCAACAAGTAGATGATATTTTTTATTTCATGAGCCTGGTAAGCTCGAAGCCAGGCTCAACTATTTTGAATATTTTAAATCCTACTTTGAGTTGCCAGGTAGAAAATATAGCCGCAGTGCCTGTGATTTATCCCAAAAATGAAATAAAAGCAACTGTTGTTGAAATTGTTCAAGAATGCATTACAATTTCAAAACGTGACTGGAATTCTAGAGAAGTTTCCTGGGATTTTAAAAGTTCTTTACTTTTAAATGGTAGCGTTTCACTAAAAAGTGCAATGAATGAATGGCAAGAAGTAGTAACAAATGACTTCTTGAAATTGCGTACACTAGAAGAAAAAATCAATATTATATTCATAGAAACTTACGGTTTAAAAAATGAACTCACACCAGAGGTTTCTTTAAGAGAAATAACCATTCTTCAAGATGAACTGAAGAAAATAGAACTGGATGCTTTGGAAGAAAAAAGTAGGACTCAAGGTAATGTAAACATAGAACTTCCTATTAACCGAGCTGAAGTAATCAGTCAATTCATCAGTTATGCCATAGGTTTATTTATGGGGCGTTACCGCTTGGATAAACCAGGTTTAAACATTGCCCATCCGAATCCTACCAAAGAAGAATTATCCAGTTATACTTACAATCATGGTGAAGTTGTCATTGATCAGGATGCCATTTTGCCTTTGATGGGGAAACAATGTAATTTTTCTGATGATGTGATAAAACAATTTTATCAATTGCTCGATACCATTTGGGGACATGAGCAACGTACAGATAACATCAATTTCATTCAGGAATGCTTGAATAAAGAGATTGATAAATTTCTGGTGAATGATTTTTGGAGTTACCACTGTAGCATGTACCAAAAAACACCGATTTACTGGTTATTTAGTTCCAAAAAAGGAGCTTTCCAAGTATTGGTGTACATGCACCGTATGAATGAGTTTACAGTTGAAAAGATAAGAGCAAATTATCTTTTGGAGCATCTGAAATACCTCAAATCAGAAATTTCACAAAAAGAAGCCAATGCAAGTAGTTTGAGTACAGCGGAGGCTAGACAACTTGATAAATTAAGAGTTGATTTAGCTGAATGTGAACAATACGATTTAGCCTTAAAGAATGTAGCAGACCAGCAAATCAAATTTGATTTGGATGATGGTGTTGCTAAGAATTATGAATTATTTGAAACCGTAGTTGCAAAAATTAAATAAGATGATCGCAGAAAAAATAAGCAGCTATTTCGAACGAAATCCGAACTTAAAAATTCTCTTCTTTTTTGATGAGAGTCAAGAATTTGCTGAGGAGGTTAAAACCTTGTCAATTCCGAATATCCATGTAGAATTGTATTCGGGTAACGCGTTTACCACAAAATGTAAATTAATTAACGAACTTATAGATACCAAGGTTCTTTTGTATCTGCCTATGGCGCACCCAAATACGCAGGATGAATACCATGACTTTCCGTTACTCGGTTTATTGCTTGCAAATAAAGAATTAAGGCTAGACAATGTTGGGGAGTTTATGGAAACCTTTGGCCTACAACGCCATCAAAAAGCACTGGTGACCAAATACATGAAGGAGTTAAAATACGTAGGTACACAAATGGTTTGTGAACCTATATTAAATGCCTACTCGTTAAACGAAGCTGCCATTCAGAAAGGACTTATTTCTTCTTTCTTAAAGTTTAAAACTATTGAGAATTGGCCTTTGATTATTTCAAAAATATTAACCCTACTTGTAGCAAAAGATGAAGCAGAGCTAAACAAGGTTCTTGCGAAAATTGCAGATCTCAAAATGGAGGATAATATTATTCAGCAAGTATCTGAAAATACAAGCTATGTAATGAAGTCACTTTCTAAAGAGGAATTACTACAAACTGCAAGATGCATTTTTTATAACAGGGTTACGCAAACAATAACTGCAACTTCTAACCTTGACCCCTACTTGACATACAAAATAAAGGATCAAACACAAATAGTTCGCCTCAATCAGTTAATCAATGAAGTTGAAAGTAATTCAAATCTGAGTAGCTCGTTTAATGAAGTAATGAAATTGGTTAGTAGCGATATCAAAGGCGAAAGGCTCATCGATATTTATGGTTTAGATGCCAATTTTGCTGAGTTTAGTCCCTCAATGATTTGGGCAGTAATAAACAACTTACAAAATCAACTTACATCCGCACCTGAAGCTGTAATAAAGAAATTGGATAACATTAGCATTCAGCAAACACTTGATGAAGAGGTTTTAAATTTCTTAAAGTACTTGACGTACGTTGCGAAACTCCATCAAATGATTAATGGAATATCTAGCTATATTCTCAACAAACCAGAGGATTACTTAAAAGTTTATTCAGAAGAATTGTACTTTATTGATTTATTATATCGCAATGCTATTAAAGCGTATAAGTTAATAGATCAATCTGAATTGCCGTCAACAATACAGCTGGATAATTTACACCTTTCCTTAAACAACAGATACGAGGAGCATACGGATAAGTTAAATAGAGAGTGGTTAAAATGTATGAACCAATTTGAATTTGATTACGATAGAATTCCAGTTGCAAAACAATTCGATTTTTACAAAACAGAAATAGAACCATTAAATCAAAAAGTAGTTGTATTTATTTCTGATGCTTTACGTTATGAAGTAGCGCATGAATTACTTTCCGAGTTGCACGGGGATGTGAAGAATACTGCCAAAATTAAATATATGATGGCGTCTATTCCATCAAAAACAAACATCGGAATGGCTCAATTACTTCCTTCTGGTGATCTCATTTACAAAAACGGCGCTATTACCAATTCTGATATTTCAACAGAGGGTTTGCCCAATAGAAATACGATACTTCAGAAGGTAAAAACAGATTCCTTGGCAGTTCAATATTCCGATATTATTAGCAACTCGCAAGAAAAAAATAGAGAGATTTTCAAAAACGCTGTTGTTTATATCTATCACGACATAATTGATTCAACGGGTGATAAAAGAGCTTCCGAAAGGAGAACGTTCGATGTTGTTCCAGAAGCCATCGATGAAATAAGACGTTTGGTTAAATCGCTGCACGCAACTTTCAACGTATCGAAAGTAATTATCACCGCAGATCATGGATTTTTGTATAATGACAAAGAAATTGAAGACAAAGACCTTGAAGCTATTTCAGATCCAAATCCGATGACGTCTCACAATAGGTATTTTATCACGTCAGCCAAATCTCAACAATCACTCGGTTATTCCATACCGCTGTCCAAAACAACTGCATTTACTGATAATGTATTCGTTACCATCCCTTATTCAGTAAATAGATATAGAAAACAAGGCGTGGGACATCAGTTTGTGCATGGTGGTGGAAGTTTGCAAGAAGTTGTTGTTCCTGTTATTGAAAGTTCAAGAAAAAGAGAGGAAGTAGTCACAAAAGTAAGACCATCTCTAATAAACCAAGGGGAATTAAAAGTAGTATCAAATGTATTACGCTTGAATATCCTGCAAGAAACCAAAGTTTCTAGAATGGAAAAAGAGCTTAGTATCTCCACAGGCCTGTACAATAACAATATTTTGGTGAGCAATGAGATAATTTCAACCCTTAATTCAACTTCCGACACGCCAAGTGAAAGAGCTGTAAGAATCGAATTAACCTTGTCATCGGAAACACCAAAGAATGCTTTTCTTAAACTAAAGGTATTTGATGTTGATGATAAATTAAATCCTCTTATTGAAGAACGAGTTCAAAATAATACACTTATTCAATCAGATTTCTAATGACATTAAAAGAGAAAATAATTCATCATTTCGAAGGTAAAGTAGTTAGAAAAGATCTTACTGCTTTGGTAAAAGGCAGTAATCCAGTTCCTGTTTATGTTTTAGAGTATTTATTGGGTCAATATTGCGCCATTGATGATGAAACAGTCATTCAAGCTGGTATTGAAAAGGTTAGGAATGTTATCCGAGACAACTATGTTCATCGTTCTGATTCTGAAATTGTAAAAAACAAAATTAGGAGCACTGGCAGCTACAAAATTATTGATAAGATAAATGTTTCGCTAAACGATAGAGCAAATATTTACGAGGCAGAATTTGCTAACATGGGCCTTACAAAGGTTCCGATATCAGATGCGATTGTCGATGCAAATAAAAAATTACTGAGTGGCGGAGGTGTATGGTCGATCATTGAAATGGGCTATTCTCACGAAGACGGAATTGCAGTAAGATGGGTTATTACCGATTTAAAACCCATTCAAGTGTCCAATGTTGACATGGAGGAGTACATTGAACTTCGCAAGGAATTCACATCTGACGAGTGGATAGATTTATTGATGCACAGTATTGGGTTGAACCCTGAATACTTTAGCAAAAGAGATAAATTTATTCAACTTTCGAGGCTTATCCCACATGTAGAGAACAATTATAATTTCATTGAACTAGGGCCAAAAGGGACTGGTAAATCCCACATATTTTCAGAATTGTCTCCGCATGGTGTTTTGGTTTCTGGTGGTGATGTTTCGAAAGCAAGACTATTTGTAAATAACACAGGAAATAAAATTGGATTAGTTGGTTATTGGGATGTAGTGGCACTCGATGAGTTTGAGCAAGAACAAGGCGGCAAGAAAACGGACGGAGACTTGGTTAAGATCATGCAAAACTTCATGGCTAACCAAAGTTTCAATAGAGGAAAAGAAACATATCAAGCGACAGCTTCTATGGCCTTTGTAGGTAATACAAAACACAATGTACCCTACATGCTTAAAAATTCGCACCTATTTGAGTCAATTCCTGAGGGGTATATCAAAGGCGCATTTTTAGATCGTATTCACATGTATATCCCTGGGTGGGAAGTTCGTATTTTAAAGAGTTCTGTGTTTTCAAAGGAATATGGTTTCATCGTAGATTACCTTGCTGAATTACTCAGGGAACTCAGAAAATCTGATTTCTCGCCAATCCTTGATAGTAAGATCTCACTAGACGGTTCTCTAACATCGCGTGATAGAGTTGCTATACGTAAATCATTCTCAGGTATGGTGAAATTAATATACCCACATCAAGAATTGTCTGAAAATGAAATAATTGAGTTACTTGACTTTTGTATTGAAGGAAGAAAAAGAGTGAAGGATCAATTGTATATTATTGATGAAACATTTAAGTCGGAACCAGTAGAATTCAAATACCGCGTATTGTCAAGTGGTCAGGAATTTTCACCTGAAACATTGGAAAAGCAAAATTATTTTGCAGCAATTGAGGCAAAAACAGAATCAGAAACTGAAGAAGATGAAACTCAACAGACAGTTCCAACGTCATTTGAACTAAAGCCTCATCAGTTTATTTTAAAAGATAATCAAACTGGAATTTCATACAAAAAACTCTTTGGTAATTATTTGAAAGGTGCAACTAGGATCTCACTCCAGGATCCCTACATAAGAATGCCGTACCAGTTTAAAAACTTATTGGAATTTTGTGTCATGTTAGGAAACAATAAAGATCCTGAGACCGAAATAAATCTTGAAGTAATAACTTGGAATACAGAGGAATTTATGCCTGATACTATATCTTTCTTTGAAGAACTACAAGCAAATGTTTTAGATTTAGGTATAAACTTGGTTTATCAATTTGAAAATAATCACGATCGTTTTATTGATGCCAATAATGGTTGGAAAATCACCTTAGGAAGGGGGCTTGATATATTTGAAAAAACAGAAGGTAGATTCAATGTCGCAGATATGGATCAATCAAGAAGGAAATGTAAGGCGTGTGAAATAACTTATTTGAAGAAATAGTTGTTGCAAAACGAGTTAATTTGAAACTTAAAAAATGAACGAAGTAAAAGAAGATGTTTTTAAAGTTTTGCTTGATAGAAAAGTAATTACCATTCGTTTTAATAAAATTGCATTTCAACAAGTCGATGATTATTTAGTTAGTCTTCAGGTTTGTTTCCCGCAAACGGACGAACAAATTGTAATTGATTTAAGACTTAATAAATACCACGCCAGCAATGAAATCAATGGTATTTCGACTGAAATCTTTGATTTTTTTAATAACAGCGAACGTCCTTTTTCTCAATTTTCATTCTTGGATTACTTCTCAAAAGACTTTCCAGAAAAGAAACTATTCATAATCCTTAAATATCCTTTTTTTCTATCTGATCAAAATGAGGATATTATGTTAGTTCAAAAAACAAGGAGTATAATAGAAAAGATTCGTTTTTGTGAAAATGTATTTCTGGTGATTTCAATGGTTGAATCTGAAAAATCCGGTTTTTATGATTCTTATTATTCTGAGTTAAAGAGCAAAAATATAAGTCAAACTTATGAGTTTTGGATAACATCGTCAGAAACGTAGAAAAAATATGGATACCATTTTTTAAACCCTAAGTAAAAGAATTATAATACTCCCCAATATCCAACCAAAGAGCTTGTTAAGCTAAGTTAATATTTATTGATTTAAGAGGCAAGATTTTGGGTGTTTAAAGACATGTGAGCATCATTAGGTTTTAGACCAGTAGTTTGGTGTTTTTTGTTGTTATAGTAATGGACATAATAATCCACATTTTTATAAAGTTCAAGACCTGTTTCTGCCGGATGAAAAGTGAGGTAGTTGTATTTGATGGTTTTCCAAAAGCGTTCTATCCAGATGTTGTCGATAGCTCTACCTTTTCCATCCATTGAGATTTTCACATTTTGTTTTTCAACCGCTCTTGTCCAAACTGCGCTGGTGTATTGCGAACCTTGGTCTGAGTTGATGATTTCAGGCGCGCCATAGCGTTCTACGGCTTCGTTAAAGACATCTACACACCATTGTGCTTCCAATGTGTTGCTGATGCCCCATGAAAGGATTTTACGACTGTAGACGTCCATAATTGCGGTAAGGTACAGAAAGCCTTTTTTCATAGGGATATAGGTGATGTCTGTAGACCAAACTTGATTGGGTCGATCAATGACTAAGTTGCGCAGCAAATAAGATCTAATATAGTCTGCCTGACCAAGTTTAGAGAGGTTTTTTCGCCTGTAAATAGCACAGTAGTCCATGATCTTAAAAAGACGTCTGATACGCTTCGGATTGACATGAAAACCATGCTCGGCCATCAAGCCAACCATAGATAAAACACCTTCTGCGGGATGATTTATCAAGTGCTTATCCATGATTTCCATCATCTTTAAGTTTTCCGGCTTCTCCGGAACAGGACTATAATACAAGCGAGATCTTGGCACTTGGAGCAGGCTACATTGCTTTCTAATCGATAGATATTCAAGCGGTTTTACCTGGCGCAAGCGGCCCTTTATATCCCCAGTCTCGCTGATACTTTTTTTAAGAAATCGACCTCAACTTTCAATTTTCCGATTTGAGCATAGAGCTTTTCAACGTCCTCAGTGGACTTCTCGGCCTCACTAATATTTGTAAAAACTGCTGCTGCATTTGCCAAAAACTCACCCTTCCAACGTGATATCATCACCGATGACACCTCATATTTTCGGCTTAATTCTGAAAGACTTTGCTGTTCTTTAATGGCGTCCAACGCCACTTTTGCCTTAAATTCTGCTGTGAATTTTCTGCGTGTTGTTTTCTGTTTCATAAGTGTAAATTAAAAGATTTTTTTTAACTAACACTTTGGTTTTGTTTTTGGGGAGTATTATATTATTATGTTCAAATTATTTTTCTAATTGTAATCCATTGAAAAAAAATTGAAGAATATAACCCTTATTTTTCGAGTTTATAGTCATTTAATGTTTCATATTCTTTGAGATGTAATTGTTTTAAAATTCAAATATTCTATGTTAACTTTTGATAAATTCAAACCTAATTTCCTTGAATTAGAAGGCAAAATCAAACGAAATCCTTTTCAGTTTATTGCTGAATCCTGTCAAATATGGCATGGCGGTCAAGAAATTTTTCATTCGAATTCAAAATTTAAAATATCTTCTAGTTTAAATGAAAAAAATGGGGACTTGAATGTAATAATTGACAATTCCGAGATAGAAAAATACATTTTAAACTCATTTAATTTTAACGAAATTTCGTATACAGCAGACCGTATTTTGTGGAGTAAGGATATAGAATTAGGTGGTGAAAATTTGTCTAAATTACAACCCGGAAATATGTCATTATTTTATTGTAATGGAATATTAAAACGAATTTATCTCAACGTTTATCTACCATTTGAAATAATGATTGAGTTGAATTCAGAAGGCAATGATGATATTAACGAGATTGAAAACCCTTTAAAAAAAATAGCAACGGAAATTAATAGCTATTACCCCTACGAACGGAGTACTTTGGATAATTATAAACTTGGTTTTGAAAAAATGGAATTAGGGGATTTCGAATCAGCAATTACCTTTTTTGACTTAGTTATCAATGAAGATCCAAAATTTAAAATGGCATACTACAATAGGGGGTTTTCTAAATTTCAGTTGAATCGGTATTTAGATGCAATAGATGACTATTCAAAAACAATTGAATTAGATTCTTTTGATAGTGTCGCATATTTCGGCCGAGGTTTCTCAAAATTTCGAATACAAGATTTTATTGGATCAATTAAAGATATGAGCTGCGCAATAGCAATTAAGCCGGATGATAGTGATTATTATGGAATGAGAGGTAATGCTAAATCAAATTTACATCAATTTAGAGAATCGATAGATGACTATAACCAGGCGATAAGATTAAACCCAAATAATCCACAGAACTATTTCAACAGAGGAATCGCCAGATATAATGAAAGTGATGAACAGGGTGCGATCATTGATTGGAAAATTGCAGGGGATATGGGATTAAATGAAGGGTATGAAATGGTCAATCAATATGGAAATTGATTTTCGTTCACAAAAAATAAAATCTATTTCAACCTAGGGTTTTTCAAATACTCAGAGTACAAAAACAATACAAAATCAACATAACGTTGGTAAAAACCGGGGGACTCGTTTTCAAATTTCAAAACTTCCATAGGGTCTGAATAAAAACGTTGAATTCGATATTTTTCAGTATCGTCTATGTAATTTGGTTCAAAGAGTAGATTTCTATTAGAATTCAGGTGACTATTAATGTTCCTTAAATTATACATGTGGTCAAAAGCCCAGAAAGATGGGCGTTTCTCTTTTTCAATTTTGTGGGCATTTTCAGTTAACTCGCCTTTAGTTCCAAAAGTTTTAAAGTACAAAATTGATTTAAAAATTTTATTCTCTTCCTTTTGAGTTAAGTGAATTTTAGAATTTTCAAAACGCTCACATTTACCGTAATTGAGTTTGATTGAGTTAATTTTTAGAATCAAACAAAAACGGTTAAGTTGGTTGTTGTTAGTATGGCCTAACAGATCGGAAACAGAAGCGTTCAATGATGTGATAATTGATGGGGATAAAATCATATCGTACCCATTTAATAAATACTTTCCTATTTTCTCACGACCTGGGTTTACCAAAATGAATTCTGAAAGAACTTTCTCGATTTGTCTGAAGCAATGTGTTGCATATTTTTCTAAATCTCTGTTCACTCTTGCCACTTCCGCTAATCCTGATTCTTTACGAAGCAATATCTCAAGTTCAGCATTGAAAAAATATTCTTTAGAGTCAAAATACTCACACCCTTTTCTAAATGCCTCCCTCTCCTTAATAAATTCACTCGTTAAATGACGCTCATAGAGCCATTCGTTTTCAAACCAATCTTTTAGATATTCAATCATTAATAACGAACTTAAGTGATAATAAATTGACTCAATAAATTTCTATAAACCCTTTCTTTTCCTTTAACCATCTTCAAAAACTCTAACTTACCCATAATTACGGCTTGTGCATTTTTTTCAGCCTTGCCCATTTTATAATGATGAATTAAGGCTCGTAGATTACGCACATATGTTCTATTAACATTTAATTTATCATTGACAACAACGCCCGTAACTTCTTGTCGGTTGTTTCTTTTTTGTATCCTGGTTTTCGTTTTTTTAATTCGAAAATGATGTTTTTTACCAACTATTTTTCCCAAATCCGAGAAAAACTTATCGTTAAAAATTCTTCTATATCCAGAAAACGTTATATCGTCAGCATAGCGGGAATAACTTAATTTATACTTAACAGAAAAATCTTTCAAGTCCGAATCTAATTTTTCGCAACAAATATTTGATGCCACTGGACTCATTGGAGATCCTTGCGGAAGTCCACCATCCTTGCAGGCTATTCGTGCAATAATTTTTGCTATTTCATTGTTGAAATTGAAAGGCTCGTTTTTCAAACAATCAACTATACGATTGGCCTTAATCGAAGGAAAAAAATCTTCAAGGTCTATGTTTAAAACATAAGTTTTATTGGTGTGTATTTCAGCATTTGAGACAATACTTCTCTCTTTCACAAAACCGTGACAATTTTCATTCGGAGTATAGAATAGTTCTAAAATAAGAGCCATTTTTTTCTGAACTAGTTTTAACTGTTTTGATGGAGCGCATATTTTTCTTTCTTCACCTGATTTTTTTGGAATTGAGAATTCGAAATATTGTCTATTGAGGGATCGATATAAATAAATGAAAGATTTTTTATCCCATGGTTTTCTATCTTTTCCGTCTTTAGAATTTTGGTAATGAAGAAAATAGTTATAGGCTTAAAGAAAGTCATCGAATGTCTTTCCTTTTTGCAAAATCACATTAATTTTCATTTCTATCTTTTCTATAAATAAAAATTTTTAAA
>Ga0102894_1000243_pt1 | contig 12536 bp, 10 predicted proteins | sample Colrivmeta1554A3_FD_78448 | JGI IMG/M metagenome (GOLD analysis project Ga0102894, IMG submission 78448) | Estuarine microbial communities from the Columbia River estuary - metaG 1554A-3 | ecosystem: Environmental > Aquatic > Marine > Intertidal zone > Estuary | place: USA: Columbia River...
ATCATTAATATAAATTAGCCAATCTTTTATCTACTCACCTTTGATGATTCCATATCATTTTTGGCCACCATTAAGCAACATTGTCACTCAAGTAAAAAGTGGCACCATAACGGCACGCTCTCAAGTGGTAAAGGCTCTTGATTTAGCGAAAAATGAAATATTAGGTTCTAACGTTTCTCCAACTTTTATTAGTTTGCATTCTGCGGAAGCATTGTTCTTGGCTGATAGGATTGATTCTCAAATTGCACGGGGTGAAGCAGTTGGGGATTTAGCTGGTATTCCGATTGCAGTCAAAGATAATATTGATTGGGCTGGATTAATAACATCAGCAGGAAGTCCTAGGGCATATTCTAAAAAGGCTTTACAGACAGCGCCAGTTCTTCAGAAACTAATTGACCGCGGTGCCATTCCAATTGGTAAAACAAATTTAAATGAGTGGGCAGTTGGTTTGACGGGTGAAAGCGTTCACTATGGTGATGTAATAAATCCCTATTTAGACGACTGTCTTTCTGGCGGTTCATCGAGCGGAAGTGCTAGGGCTGTTGCTATGGGAATTGTCCCTGCCGCTCTTGGCTCCGATACAGGGGGATCGATTCGAATGCCAGCTGCCTGGTGTGGCATCGTTGGGCTTCGACCTTCCTCGAACTCGTTTTCACTCGATGGAGTGGTTCCCCGTTCGCGAACTCTAGATGTTGTAGGGCCCCTAACCAAGACATTGGATGATTGCGCTTATTTTTTAGGAGATCTTTTTTTACCGAATGCAAAGCAATCTTCCATTTCCCAAGGTAATGATCTAATTCGAATCGGTTGGGACCCAGAATTATTAAGAGTTTTAAGCACAGATGTACGCGCTGCCTTTACACAATGGATGAATACCCTGCAACATTCTCAGCGAGTTTTTTTTGTGGAGCAACAGTGGCCCAGTCTTGATCTTGCAACACAAAATGCCCTTGTTGTATTACAAAAGGAGTTTTACGACGATTTTCTTCTCATGTGCGGAGACGTAGATAATTTTTCATCTTGTTTAGGCAATCCTGTACTAAACGAGTTGCGTAACTCCAAAAATCTGAAATCAGCTGATTTGGATCAAGCCCTTTCAGCACTCCGTCGTTTTGCCGCTTATTTTGAAGAATCATTCGATGCACCAAATAAAGAAGTCGATTTATTTGCTGTAGGGCTTACTCCTTGTGGCCCTGTCGTACAAAAGGATTTACCTAATGCGGCCAAGTCCCTTCGAGAGCTAAGCTTAGCAATGGGGGCAACAGGTTTGCCAATATTAGGGATACCCCTAATAGCTGGTGTGTATTCCGCCGAGAGTTTGGCAGGCGTTCAGTTAATTGGACGCAAACATCATGAGCATCAGTTGATTTCTGTGGTAAAAAGATTGAAGAAAGTAAATAACTGATGTTTTTTAAATAACGATACAAACTTAGATGCACCTCTTATGCGCTTGTATGCACTTTAATGAAGCACATTTACTAGGTAGAGAATTAGATACTCATTAATATCGTAGGTAGATTTTTAAATTTAATGTATTGGAGACTTTTATGAATATTGTTAGACGTTCCTTCCTCCAGATTGCGGCTCCAGTTGGTCTCGCAATTTCAGTAGGTTTTTTCACCCCAGCCGCTGAGGCGCAAGCGCAAAAAACCTTGAAATTTATAGCCCAGGCTGATCTAAGGATTTTGGATCCGATTGCAACAACGGCCTACATCACTCGTAATCACGGCTACATGGTGTATGACACTTTATTTGCTATGGATAGTAAATTTGAGATCAAGCCGCAGATGGTAGATAAATTTACGGTCAGCGCAGATAAAAAAACCTACACTTTTACACTACGTGATGGACTCAAATTTCATGATGGTGCTCCTGTTCGCTCAGCTGACGTAATTGCATCGCTAGATCGTTGGGCAAAAAGGGACGGTTTGGGACAGAAATTGGCTGATGCAACCGAATCATGGTCCGCTACCAACGATAAAACCTTCGTATTGAAACTGAAAAAGCCTTTTGCTTTCGTTTTAGATGCTTTGGGTAAACCATCCTCTAATGTTCCTTTTATCATGCCCGAGCGCATTGCAAAGACGGATGCTTTTACGAATATTACTGATCCAACTGGCTCCGGCCCCTTTAAGATGCTTAAAGATGAGTGGGTCCCTGGTAGCAAAGTGATTTATGTGAAGAATAAGGATTATGTTCCTCGTAAAGAGGCCCCATCTTGGGCTTCAGGCGGCAAAGTTGTAAAGGTGGATCGTGTTGAATGGCTCTACATTCCCGATTCTGCTACAGCAGCAAATGCCATTAGCAATGGTGAGGCAGATTGGTGGGAACAAATGCCGCCAGATTTAATACCTTTGCTTGCTAAAAATAAGAGTGTCAAAGTAGATAATATTGATCCACTAGGTTCAATGGGCATGATCCGTTTTAATTTTTTGCATGCACCATTTAACAACGAGAAGATGCGTCGTGCAGTGGCAATGGTTTTAAACCAGCAAGATTATGTCCTTGGCATTGCAGGTAATCCAAAAAATGGTAAACCTTGTGCCTCTTACTTTACATGCGATACACCTCTAGCAAGCACAGTAGGCTCGACATTATTAACTGGTAAGCGTGATTTTGACGCTGCTAAGGCACTTATTAAAGAATCTGGTTATAAAGGTGAAAAGATTGTCATCATTTCTGCAACGGACCAGCCAATTGTTCAGTCGCAATCCCTCTTAACGACTGAATTATTACGTAAACTCGGTTTAAATGTGGAATTACAGGCTGGCGATTGGGGCACATTAATCACGCGCCGCACTTCCAAGGAGCCAGTCGATAAGGGCGGTTGGTCAATATTCCATACATGGTTAGTCGGACCCGATCTTCTGAACCCAGCGGTGAATTTTGCAATTCGTGGTAACGGTGATAAAGCTTGGTTTGGTTGGCCTACAGACCCAAAACTGGAGTCCTTACGCGAAGCATTCTTTGAGGCTCCAAATGCTGCTGCAGCTAAAAAAGCAGCCGAGGCTGTTCAAGCCCGTGCCTTTGAGTTCTTGCCATACGTACCCACTGCGCAATTTATCTTGCCTACGGCGTATCGCACCAATCTCTCAGGCATCATCGTTGCACCAATGGCATTTTTATGGAACGTGGAGAAAAAATAGTTCTGCCACTTTCAATGTGATTGGAGTTAGTATTTGTTTTCTTACATAGTAAGACGTTTAGGCGCAACGGTGGTCGTAATGGCTGTCGTTGCGTTTATTGTTTTCTCATTGCTGTATTTAACGCCTGGTGATCCTGCTGCCGTAATCGCTGGCGATGTAGCAACTGATGATGACATCAAGCGTATACGGCAATCGCTCGGTCTAGATCAGCCCTTTATAGTTCGTTTTGGTACCTGGGTTTGGAGCCTTTTTCATGGAGATTTAGGTATTTCCATCTTTACCAATTTACCGGTGACAAAGTTAATTGCCCAAAGGGTAGAGCCGACCATATCCTTAACTATTTGCACATTAATTGTGGCAATTATTACTTCTGTACCATTAGGCGCAATTGCCGCTGCTCGCGCAGAAAGTAAAACAGACAGAGCGATTATGGGATTTTCGGTGCTCGGTTTTTCCTTGCCTGTATTTGTACTAGCCTATTTGTTAATCTTATTATTTTCGCTTCAATTACAAATTTTGCCAGTTCAGGGTTACCGGCCTATTGCTGATGGTATATGGCCTTGGTTAAAGCATTTAATTCTTCCCAGTCTCGCACTTGGAACCGTCTATGCTGCCTTAATTACACGCATAACACGTGCCAGTGTTCTAGATGTCCTTGCACAAGATTATATTCGTACCGCTCAAGCTAAAGGGTTAGCAGAGCATAATATTCTGATTCATCACGCACTTAAGAATGCTGCCATCCCGATTATTACAATTATTGGTATTGGAATCGGGTTATTGATTTCAGGAGCAGTTGTAACCGAAACAGTATTTGCGATTCCTGGCATTGGGCGTTTAACAGTCGATGCTATTCTGCGGCGTGACTATCCTGTGATTCAAGGTGTCATTTTAATTTTCTCAGCAACATATGTAATTATTAATTTGCTAATTGACTTATCATATGTTTTTTTTGATCCGCGTATTCGTTATTAAGTTCTAATAGAAAAGTTCTAATTTGAATACACCATCACTTTTTTCAACAGGCTCTTACTTTTCTATTGCTAATTGGTGGTCTTTTGCCAGCGTTAGAATTCCTGCTCTATATAAACGTTACCCGTTTGCAGTTTTAGGAGCTTTTATTCTTATAGCGATGATTTTTATTGCTTTATTTGCACCTTTTTTGTGGACGGTGGATCCGCAGGCAGTAACACCTCTTAATCGATTAAAGCAACCCAGCAGTGAATTTTGGTTTGGAACTGACGCGCTTGGCCGTGATGTATATAGCCGTGTTATGTACGGGGCACGCGTGTCCTTAATAGTTGGAATTTCGGTTGCTTTATTAAGTACATTAATTGGGCTTGCGATTGCTCTAATGGCTCTTACAAAAGCTAGTATTGAGAATGTAATTATTGCGATTACCTTAGCAGAAATTCCAAGGGTAGTTCGTCTTGTACGAAGCTTAGTATTGACTTTACGTGAACAACCTTATGTAGAAGCTGCTACAGCATCAGGCACACCTTTATTGAAGACCTTGATTCGCCATATATTGCCTAATACTATGGCTCCCTTATTAGTACAGGCTACTTATATTTGTGCATCAGCGATGATCACAGAAGCGATTTTGTCTTTTATCGGAGCAGGTACCCCACCTAATATTCCAAGCTGGGGCAATATCATGGCCGAATCGCGTAGCCTCTTTCAAATTGCTGGCTATCTAATTTTATTCCCATCCATTTTTCTATCGATTACTGTTTTAGCAGTTAACTATTTAGGTGATGGCTTGCGGGATGCCTTAGATCCACGTTTATCCCGCAGAATGTAGACCATGAGCACTAATAATCAACATTCTGGTCAGGCTGTTCTGGAAGTTAATGATCTACGTACCTATTTTTATACCCGCGATGGGGTGGTCCGCTCAGTTGATGGGATGTCCTTTGCTGTGTGTCAAGGAGAGACATTAGCCATTGTCGGCGAATCGGGTTGTGGTAAAAGTGTGACCTCATTATCGATCCTGCGTTTAATTGCTTCTCCTCCGGGAAAAATCGTTTCTGGATCAATCAAGTTTCATGGAAAAGACCTTTTGCATTTATCTGACGATGAAATGCGTGATATTCGGGGCGATAAAATTTCCATGATTTTTCAAGAGCCGATGACCTCACTTAACCCTGTTTTAACTGTGGGCCAACAAATTGGCGAAGTTCTAGAGTTACACCGCGGGTGCAGTAGTGAACAGGCTCGTAGTCGAACGTTGGAGATGCTGAAGTTAGTTAATATTCCCGAGCCTGAGAACCGTATCGACAACTATCCTCATCAGCTTTCAGGCGGAATGCGACAGCGAATCATGATTGCGATGGCCTTAGCGTGCGACCCTGAAATTTTGATTGCAGATGAGCCAACAACCGCGCTGGATGTGACCATTCAGGCACAAATATTAAATTTAATTCGGGAGCTACGAGATCGTACGCGTGCAGCAATTATTTTAATTACCCATGATTTGGGAGTTGTTGCTGAGATGGCGCAACGAGTTGTGGTGATGTATGCGGGGCGCAAAGTTGAAGAAGCAGATGTGCTTGATCTTTTTGATAGACCCCTGCATCCATATACCTTAGGACTTCTCAATTCAATGCCACGTTTGGATGATGATTCACAAAAAAGACTAACAGAAATTCCGGGAATGGTACCCTCTTTGCGAACCGAGATTATTGGGTGTGCTTTTGCACCACGCTGTCCTTCTGCAAGCGCGCGCTGCCAAACCGATTCACCTACTTTGCAAGATATAGGAAATCGTCACTTAGTGGCTTGTTGGCATCCTAATGAAATCAAAACAATAAGTACAGCATGATAACTATGGATACAAAAAAATCAAAGACTTTATTAGAAGTAAAAGATCTTTGTAAGCATTACCCGATTCGGAAAGGCTTGTTTAGTCGTATAGCTGGATATGTGTACGCAGTGGATGGAATTAGTTTTACTATTAACGAAGGTGAAACTCTTGGGTTGGTAGGAGAGAGTGGTTGTGGTAAGTCAACTGTTGGTCGGACGATCCTTAAATTGATTGAGCCAAGTCGTGGTGAGATCATTTGGCGTGGTGAGCGAATAGACGAGTTAAGTCGCTCACAAATGAGACCATACCGCCAACAAATACAGGCAGTTTTCCAAGATCCATATTCATCTCTTAATCCACGGATGCGTTCGGCAGATATTGTTTCTGAGCCTCTGCGGAATTTCGAGAGCCTTTCCAAGGCTCAAGGTCGAGAACGTGTATCTGCTTTATTTGAGCGTGTTGGGCTTCGTCCAGATCAAATGTTACGTTTCCCACACGAATTTTCTGGTGGTCAGCGTCAGCGTCTCGGTATTGCCAGAGCTTTATCTGTAAAGCCAAAGCTTATTATGTTGGATGAACCAGTCTCCGCACTAGATGTTTCCGTTCAGGCTCAAGTAATTAACCTCTTAGAGGATTTGCAGCGTGAATTTCAAGTCTCTTATTTATTTGTAGCTCATGATCTTGCTGTTGTAAAACATATTAGCCATCGGGTTGCTGTGATGTATTTGGGACGAATTGTGGAGTTGGCACCCACTAAACTACTCTTTTCAACGCCATCTCATCCTTACACGGAAGCCTTATTATCAGCCGTTCCTGTGCCCGATCCGAAGTATCAACGCAAACAAATTGTTTTGGGTGGCGATGTGCCAAGCCCAATTAACCGACCTAACGGCTGTCATTTTCATACACGCTGCCGTTACGCTCAAGAACGATGCAAAGTGGAGGAACCCATTCTAGAAGAAATTACACCAGGACACTCAGTCGCTTGCCATTTCAAGCTAAATAAATAAAGTCCAGATTGCCGTTGCAGCAAGTAAGCTAGCTAGGATTCGATTAAATATGAGTAGGCGCTTGCCGTGAAGTAACCAGTTTCGGACTAGCGAGCCAACTAGCGCATAACTAAAATTACTTGCAAAAGCAAAAAACATCACTACAAAGCAGGCGAGCGCCAATCGATCATATTGGTTAGTACTTATTTGACCTTCAGCATTAATAATCCAAGTACTAGTCACTGTTACAGCTAAAAGCCAAACCTTAATATTCAAAAATTGCAGAGCTACTCCTTTACCAAAAGTGATCTGTAGCTTAGAAGAATCAATAGTTTTTAATTGATGATGGCGACTCAATAAATAAGCAAGCCAAAGTAAATAAGCACATCCTGCTATTTGAATAAACCAGCGCAGAATTGGTAGTTGAATAACAAGTGTGCCAATTCCAAGACCGGTAATCAGAAGAATGAGCAACCACCCAAGTGGAACTGCCAGAGTAAAAGGAATGACTTTGCGTAAACCTTCATTGCTTGCAATTGCTGTTGTAAGCATTGTATTTGGCCCGGGAGAGAAAGTCATTGCAGCACAAAATACAAGTAAGGCAATCAGCTCGCGCAAACTCATAATTTCATACATGACTCACCTCGGAATTAGCCAGGCAATGCATCAAGCGGAAAGATTGGGCGACGAACTTTTTGGAAATCAAATCGGGCATAGTTTGAACTAGTAGGTCCACCCTGATCGGAATCGCATTCAATCAAACCTTTGCACAGAGGAGTAAATACAGGGCGACAATACATACGTGATTTTAAAAGAACAAATGATTTATTCTCAATCTCAATACCGAGTTCGAGCATTACGCCTAGATCGTAAGGTTCCACTCGCTCTGAGCTAATTACAATTTGTGCCTGTTGAGTCTCAACCAACACGCTAGGACCCATCCGCAACATAGACCCAGTGAAGATTGGGCCGCTAACTAGGATGTCACCCGAATGGATTGTTTTTACAACTCCTTCTAAGATAAGAGGTTTTTTGGGTTTACCTTGATATGTCCAGCCAGAGCGGTTTCCTAATGCAATAGTGCATTTTTTTTCTAGACCAATCTTTAGTAATTGATTAACTGTAATTGGATCAGCAATGGGTCCTGCTGCTAGATTATTGAGGCCTGTCGCTAAAGCGAGTTCTAATATATCCGTGGTATCACAGGTGCCCCCTGACATCACATTATCACTATGGTCTAACAGCAGAACAGGCCCCGATCCTGATTTTTGCTGGAGATGAATAGCATCATCTAAGCTAGTTTGGGATGGGGCACTGGTATAAATAAAATCGTCTGCAAGATCCATAATTTGTTGAGCCAGTTTCTCAGCATATTTTTCTGCAATTATTTTGGAATTAGGATGACGTTCGTCACTAATTACAATTACTGACATTCCAGCATCATAAAAATCAGCCAAACTAAAACCTGCCAAAATGGAGGTACCTAATATTCCCTTTTCATTTTCTATCGCAAGAGCTTGTTTCACTACTTGTTGCATTGCACCCTCATTTGTATTGCTGCGTAGAGTATGAGATAGGATCGGTAACTGTCGGTAAGTCATGTAGGGTTGAATCTCTTTTCTTAGCATTGCCAGCACTAAGCGTGCAACATGCTCCCCAGTTTCGTACATATCAATATGTGGATAGGTTTTAAAACTAAGCATTAAATCGCAGTTAGCAATCATCCTTGGGGTCAAGTTCGCATGCAAATCAAGTGCAACTCCAATGGTTGTATGAGGTGCAATCTTCCGAATACGCTCAAGCAATGAACCCTCACCATCCTCTGTGCCACTAGCTACCATTGCTCCATGTAAATCGAGCAAAACTGCGTCACACCCTGCTGCAACAGCTAAACAAATGGCATCACATACTGTTTGATAAGCAATTGCATCTACTGTTGCACTTGGGTTGGCATAAGCAGTTACAGGCGTTTGAATAGTGGCTCCAATCGATTTAGCTGCATCAATGAAGGCGCCCATCGCCGTTCGGGCTCCCGTTTGATTTATTAAGGCATCAGCTCCCCATTGCGGGTAGAAGGACTCCAATGGAGTTGTAATAGGAGAAAAGGTATTGGTTTCATGTTGAAACCGAGCGATTACAAAACGTAAACTCATAAAATGGGTTTTGCAAAACGAAGCATACTGTGCAAAAGAACATTGGCACCGGCCTCCAAATGAACTTTTTTAGCATCCTCAATTTCATTATGGCTAATGCCATCCTTGCAGGGAATGAAAATCATGCCAGTGGGCGCTAAGCGTGCCATGTAAATAGCATCATGGCCAGCGCCTGAAACAACATCCATTTGGGAATAGCCTAGTCCCTTAGAAACCTCTCGAATTGCTTTAATGCAAGCGTCATTAAAGTTGCAGGGTGGGAAATAAGAGACCTCTTCTAGAGTAATAGTCATGGCGTGCGTGGCACTCAAAGAATCAATTTTCTTTTGGAGGTCAGCACTCATTTGGGACAGCACCGTGGCATCGGGATGGCGTAGGTCAACTGAAAACTGAACGCGTCCTGGAATTACGTTACGACTATTGGGAAAAACTTGGACCATGCCAACAGTTCCTCGACCATGAGGCGCATGGTTTTTGGCTAAAGTCACGACATATTGGATAAGATGGCTTGCAACTTGCAAAGCATCCTGCCGAATTTCCATTGGGGTTGGACCAGCGTGGGCTTCAAAACCATGAACCACACAATCAAACCAGCGCAAACCCATTACTGCTGGCACAACACCAATTGTGATGTCGTGATGTTCTAGTACTGGGCCTTGCTCAATATGCGCCTCAAAGTAAGCGCCACAAGGGTGCTCACCAATTTTATCTTTACCTAAAAAACCAATTCGTTCTAATTCGTCACGAACGGTTTTACCCGCTTGATCAGTCCGACTATAAGCATGCTCAAGTGAAAAGGCTCCAGCAAAAACACCTGAGCCCATCATCACTGGAGTAAAGCGTGACCCCTCTTCATTGGTCCAAAAGACAATTTCAATGGGCGCCTCTGTTTCAATACCATGTTCATTTAAGGTGGCGATCACTTCCAAACCCGCCAATACTCCATAGTTGCCATCGTATTTGCCACCAGTGGGTTGCGTATCAATATGACTTCCTGTCATGACAGGGGGTAAGTGAGCGCTGCGTCCAGCACGACGCATAAAGGTATTGCCAATTTGATCAACGCTTACTGAAAGACCTAAGGATTTTGCTTTATTGATGACCCAGTGGCGACCCTGTTGATCCATATCTGTAAGTGCTAAGCGACAAACGCCGCCTTTTTGAGTGGCACCAATTTTTGCTAGTTCTAACAAAGAAGCTTGAAGACGCTCGGCATTGATGCGTAACTGCGTTTGTAAGTCAAGTTGTACCACGAACTAGTATGCCTTTTTAACTACTTTCGAGAAGATTTCAACTAAGGATTGAACCTCCTCTGAACTGGCTACAAATGGTGGACCCATCGCAATCGTATCATTCGTAATTCTTACTAAAATGCCATGTTCGATACAACTTTCAAGTATTTGCATTCCACGAAGACCGGGTTTGCCTGCAATTGGCTCAAGATCAAAGGCTGCTGAAACACCGCAATTCCGAATATCAATAATTCCAGGAATCCCTTTAAGCGAGTGGACTGCATCCCCCAGCACTTGATCGAGGACTTTGGTGCGTGCCATGATATCGTCGGTTTCAAAAATATCAAGACATGCATGGGCTGCGGCAGTGGCCAGTGGATGGCCAGAGTAGGTATATCCATGGAAAAATTCAATGAGTTGCTCTTGACCACCGATTCCGGTGATGGTTTCGTAGATATCATCGCGCACAATGACCCCACCCATGGGGATCACTCCGTTTGTGATTGCTTTGGCAAAGGTGATCATATCGGGCTTAACGCCAAAGCGATCGGCTCCAAAGTTGGCAGCAAGTCGACCAAAGCCGGTTATGACCTCATCAAAAATTAGTAAGATACCGTGTTTTGTACAAATTTCCCGAATCTTTTCTAGGTAGCCAAGTGGTGGGACAATAACACCGGTCGACCCTTGCACGGGTTCTAAGATGACAGCTGCAATATTGCTAGCGTCATGTAATAGGACAATGCGTTCTAAATCATCGGCTAAATGAGCCCCCCAAGTAGGTTGACCTCGGGAGAAGGCCATTTGGGATAGGTTAAGTGTATGCGGTAAATGATCAACCCCAGGCATCATGATTGCGCCAAACATTTTCCGATTTGTTGGAATTCCACCTACCGAAATTCCTCCCACACATCCACCATGATAGGCGCGCTCACGACCGATCATACGAGTGCGACTTGCCTCACCTTTGGCGCGATGATATGCCAGTGCCATCTTTAGAGCCGTGTCCACAGCTTCAGAACCTGAATTCACAAAAAATACTTTTCCTAGACCATTTGGCGCGTATTGTGCAATTCGATTAGCGAGCCGGAACGTTTCTTTACTAGCCATCTGAAAGGCAGGAACATAATCCATCGTGTGGTATTGACGTTGGATAGCCTCAATAATCCGCGGATCACCATGACCGAGCGGGGACGTCCATAGTCCTGAGGCACCATCTAGTAATTTACGACCATGATCATCGGTGTAATAAACCCCTTTAGCGCTAACCATAATTTTTGGGTTTTTCCGAAAGTATCTATTTGGGGTATATGGCATCCAGTAGGCCTGCATATCAACTTCATCTTGCATAGCAGTCACTTCTTTAAATTGCGTTGTTTCGACTTTCATAGCATTCCTTTGGAAGAATTAGTTTGATTGCCAATCATTAATTAAATGCTCAAATAAAGTAGTTGCCTCGCTAATTTTTTGTACATAGCAAAATTCATCAGTTTGGTGCGCCATTTCAGGCTGCCCAGGTCCAAGAACAACCGTAGGCGGATCACCAATGACCGTCTTGAGTGCAGAGGCATCGCTAAAGAAGGCCACTGTTTTCTCAGTTGGCATTACGCCATTAATTTCATTGCACCTTGCATATACATGCTGGATCCATGGATCACTAGAGGGTGTAAAAAAACCTTGTACATCAATAATAGGTTCAAGAGTAATTTGTGGGCCAAGAACTTTACACAAACAGCCAAATAGATGTTGATGACTTTGACCTGGAATCGAGCGAATATCGAGTGTCATTTCGGCAGCATCTGGTACGGAATTAATATTGATCCCTGCTTTAGCAGTCCCGATATTCAGAGTCGCTTGACCCATTAAGGGATGGGGCGGATTATCAAACTGGAATTTTTCCAGCTCTAAGGCGCCCCGAGCAATTTTGTAGAATGCATTTTCACCACGTTCAGGCATTGAGCCATGTGCTGTAATACCACTTGCTTTGGCCCGCAACCAATAGGCACCTTTGTGACCAATTAAGGGTTCATTGGCGGTTGGCTCTGCAACTACAAAGCACCCGGCAGTTCCAATATAGTCAATTACTTCTTTTTGTGCGATAAGATGAAAAGCGCCTTCACAACCCGTTTCTTCCCCTGCCGTAATAATGAGACTAATGCCATGACCCGCTTTGGCCTGTGAGGCAGTCTTCATGGCGGCTACGACCATGGAGG
>Ga0102894_1000245_pt1 | contig 12464 bp, 28 predicted proteins | sample Colrivmeta1554A3_FD_78448 | JGI IMG/M metagenome (GOLD analysis project Ga0102894, IMG submission 78448) | Estuarine microbial communities from the Columbia River estuary - metaG 1554A-3 | ecosystem: Environmental > Aquatic > Marine > Intertidal zone > Estuary | place: USA: Columbia River...
AATAAAAAAACTTTCGTAATTGTTAGTGGTCTTCATGGTGATGAACCAGCGGGTAATAAAGCGGCGGAATATTTTAAAAATCAAAAAAATATTCATGTTATATCTAACATAAATAAAACGAATAAAAGAAGAATGAATGGAAAGGATTTAAATCGCCATTTTGATACACCAGACGAAAATGATTTACAGGATAAAATTCTATTAAAAATAGAAGAGATGAATCCATCTATTGTAATATCATTACATGAGGATGATGAAGTTGATGGAGTGTATGTTTATAGTTCACCGGATTTGGAAGAATATATTAAAAAGTGTTTAGATGGAATAGATTTCAAAATTTTAAAAAATGTTCATGGTGATAAAACAGATGATGGTGTGATAACAAATGGAAAACAACCATATAAAGGAACATTGGAGAGAGCATTGAGAAGAAGAAATATTTCTTATTGTACAATAGAAACGCCATCGAAAAATGAAAATTTAAAAAAAAGAGTTGATTGTTTAAAAAAAATAGTGTTTAATATTATAAACACTAATGAAGATTAAAATACCAGATACAATTATGTTATAATCGAACAACCCTGTAAATTACGTGAAATCAATCATTGAAGAAATTACAGAATTGACTGCTGAATGGTATAAAATAATTGGTCCTGACCACCATAAAGATAGGGACTGTCATTGGTATATCGAAACCAAATGGAGTTATGGTCAACCACCAATATATATCATACAACATTATGGATATATTATTGATGAAGTTAGTGAAACATGGAATACTTACGAATTGGCTTTGGTAAGATTAAAAGAAATCTTGACAACAGAAGTAAAAGAATATATAAAAGATAGAGATGAAAACTTCAAAGAAACTGGATGGTAATAAAATCTTCAGAATTAAAAAAGTGAAGAAAGATAAAAAAGAAATGTTTTTTCCACAAAAAAAAGGAATGTTTGGATGGAGAAATGTTTACTATGATTTGTATTTTGAAACACAAGATGGGGCTACTGCATTTTTAGATGATTACACAACTGGTGAAAAGGAATTGATATCATATATTGATTATAATAATTCAAATGCGATACAACGTTTTGATTTACCCAGCAAGATATTACATATCTTGTGTAAAGATTTATGAAAATTTTAGATAAAAACAAACTTATTTTTTATATCGGTGATCATCATGGTGATTGGGAGAATTTGTTTCGAGTTGTTAATAGAATTAAACTAGAACATTGTTACCTTATTAGCGTAGGAGATTCTGGTATTGGATTCCGTCGCCAAACCGAACAATTGGAAAATATAAACAACTTAAATGAAAGATTTAAAAAACTTGATATTATATTCATGTCCATTCGCGGGAATCATGATGATCCCTCTTATTTCAAAGGAGATAATAGAATTTGTTTAGATAATTTTGAATTAATCGAAGATTACTCGATTTATGAACATAATTCCAAACAAATTCAATTTATTGGAGGAGCAACTTCTATTGATAGATCAAAGAGGATGGAGGGTATATCTTATTGGAGTGGAGAAGGTTTAAATTTTAATAAAGATAAACTACGAAAAGTTGATACTTTAGTAACTCATACTGCTCCTCCTTGGTGTTTTCCTCAAAAATTTAATAAGATGGTTTATGATTGGGCAAAGGATGATAGTTATTTGTTAGAAGAATTAATTCTCGAAAGAGAAGTTATGGGTGAGATTTTTAAAGTGTGTCAACCATCATTACATCTATATGGTCATTTTCACGACTCCTGGAATAAAGAGATCAACGATTGTAAACACATATTATTAAATATTAACGAAATTTGGAGTATGATATGAGCGAACAAGATTTTTATAGAGAAGAATATGAGCGTCTATACGGTGATGAACCGACAATAGGAAATTACGGTGATGAATCGAAGATAGGAAATAATACATTTGAATTTGTTAATGATTTAGAACAGTTTATTACAGAAAAACATAATAAATTACATTCAAACAATGAAACGGATTAAAAAACAAATTTTAGCAGTTTTGATTTTTGCTATTATGTCTGCTTTATATTTTTTATTGACTTTTTATTAAAAGGGTTTAATACGTAAAACGTGTACGATTTAAATAAAAAATTTATATTCACTCATCCGCCTAAATGCGGAGGAACTTCTATAGAAAATATTATAGGTTTTTTAGAATTGAGAAATGAATATCCAAATATTCACGCTTATAAACATGCTTCTTTGAAAATGCATATAGATAAGTTAGCAGAAAAAAACCTTCAACTTAAAGACTTTTTCAAGTTTTCTATAATAAGAAACCCTTGGGATAGGGCAGTATCCTTTTATAATCATATTAAACACAAAGAATATGATTATTACACAATCAAAAGACCTGATAAAGAAATGCCAAAGTACGTTCATGATTCGAGCGTCATGTCATTTAAAGAGTATGTCTGTAAATATTACAGAAACGATTTTAATTCTCGAGTGTCCACTATACCATATATGTTTTTTCAAAATGAGTTTTTTTTAGATTATGTAATTAGATTAGAGCATATCGAAAAAGATATTCTTCATATAAAAGATAAATTACAAATTGATTTAAGTTGTGGCGTACCGCAAGTAAACAATATAGAAAAATTTACAACAAGAATCCCTTACGCAGATTATTACGACAAGGAAACAAAAAATATTATAGGAAAACTATTTGAATGGGATATAAATAAGTTTGGTTATACATTTTAAAAAAAATTTTGGAAATATCAGCAAACAGCTTTGTGTTAAATAGAAAATTATCTAGTGGGAAATATAGAATCGCAGATTCCGCCTATGCATATATATCATGTAATCTTATTGAGTTGATAATAAAACCATCGTGGTCTCATGTAAGTCGAAACAATTTTCAAAAACAAATAAAAGAAACTTCTATAACTGCAAAAAATATTTTAATTCTTAATTTAAATAACGCCACCGCATATGGGCATATATACTCAGAAGTTTTTTCGGAACTGTGTGCCGTTGATGAAATATATCCAGAATATGATTATATTCTAACAGTTAAAACGCCCCTAATGGAAAAAATAATAGATTTTTTTAATTTAAAATTATCTAATAAAATCAGATTCGTTCACAATCGTTCGGATGAACACTATTTGCTAAATTTTGAACATTTGCATGTAGTCAATCATTGTCCGCTTTCATATATTAATAAATCAAAAAATGTCGCTACTTTAAAGTCAATTTTTCACAAGTTAACTCCCATCAGAAATAGATCACAGAATTTTTTGATATTTTGTTCGAGAAGAAGCTTTTCTGCTAAGAACGGCAGAAATATAACTGAAGAAAACGAAAACGAAATTATAGAATATTTAAAACAATATTCTGTTCAAAATAATCTTGAATTTTATTTGCTTACGGGAGAAGAACCTGACGGAAGTACCGTTTCTATTGAAAAGCAATACGAGCTTTTCACTAATGCTGAAATTGTAGTGGGTCTTCACGGAGGGGTTATGAATAATCTAATTTTTTTAGACCCCGCAAAAAAACCGAAAGTTATAGAATTTTGTCCAAGTGAGAGTAAGAATTTCAGCAGACTTTTTGACGGAGCAATTGACGTTTTTGCCAAATATTATAAAATTCCTTATATTATACCGATAGAAGCTCAAAAAGAAATTGCAGACGAGTCAGTAGAATCATTAAAAACTGCCAAAATAATATCTATATTGCAAAAAATTAATTGCTCTATTGATGTATCTGAATTGAAAAAAATATTATTAACTCTGAACAAAAAACTTATTTTAGACTAGATTTAATGAACTCAGATAACAAAAATTTAATACTGAAAACAAGCCATAATAAAAAAGCCGGTTTTTTTTCAAATTGCTCAGTCCGATTAAAGCAAATCGTAAAGTATTTTCACGAAAAACACGAACTGCCTCGAGTGATAGACTCGTCCGAGCAGTTTCGCAATTACAAGAAAGATGTTGATAATCTAGATGAGGATTTAGCAAAGTATTTTTTTGAAGAAAAACTTGTTGACAAAAATATAGGAAAACTCACATATTCATATGACCATCAATATCAAGACTACAAAAATATTGATTTTAAAAATACTACACCTCTTGTAGAAGCGTATTTTTCCCCTAGCATTACAATAAGAAACATTATAGAAATTTTCGAAAAGAAATATTTAATAGATTATGATAATACATGCTCTGTTTACTATAGAGGAAACGACAAGGTGAGTGAAACTATGTTAGCTGAGTACAAAGACTTCTATAATAAAGCTGAAGAAATTCTACAAAAGAATCCACATATAAAATTCTTAATACAAACAGACGAGCTTGAATTTGCGGAAGCCTTTAAACAAAGGTTTTCAAATAGTTTCTTTTTTGAAGAACTGACAATGATAAATCACAATAAGCATTCTTCTGTCCATCATTCTCTCCCAAGAGACAAAAGAAAAGAGCATGCGTCTTATTTTTTAGCTGCTGTTATTATTATGTCAAAAACAAAACATTTAATAACATATTCCGGAAATTGTGGTTTGTGGACTGTTCTCTATAGAGGTCATGCTGAAAATGTGTATCAATATTTAAAAACTAAAAACTGGATAACTCAAAAATTAATATGTGATTTTGGGTGGATATCATGATTACAATTCCGAAAAGAGGGAGACTCGGCAATGCGATATTTAGAAATTGCGCAGCAAGTATTTTATCAAAAAAGTTTGATATTAAGGTTGAAAAATATTTAAACAACAACGAGTTACAAATACTGCGTCCCAAATTTTATACAGGGGGGGTTAAAGTATATGACGCCCAAGTTCAAGTTTCATATCCAAAGCTTGCTCATATATTACAAAAAGATAATATTGATTATGGTTTAAATTTAATGTGTCCATGTCAAGACGCAAACTTCGTGTTAAATTATAAAAATGAAATTTTAAGCCAATTCGATCTAAAATACAACCAACGGCATAAGGATGATTTGTTCGTACATGTTAGATTGGGAGATTGCATTGGAAAAAATAGAGTTATAAGTGCAGATTATTACGTAAAGGCAATAGAGCAAACACAATTTGACAAAGGCTATATCAGCAGTGACACTCCTTCTCATGAAATCGTAACGCATTTGATGAGCAGATTTAATTTGACTTTGTACGAAAATACGCCAGCAGAAACTATAAATTTTGCAAAAGATTTTGGCAATTTAGTTTTAAGCAAAGGAACGTTTAGTTGGTGGATGGGATTTTTAAGTAAAGCTGGGAGTATTTTTTATCCTAAAGGCGGTCCCCGATGGCATGGAGATATATTTGTTTTTGACGAATGGACACCTATAGATTTTTAATAATATTATGATCTCACACGAACTAAAATGCATATTTGTACATATATCAAGAACAGGTGGATCATCAATAGAAAGAACTATATTTGAGAAGGATTGGTGGTTTATTGATCCAGCAACTAAACATTTGACTGCATCCAAAACCAAAGAAATATACAAAGATTACTGGGATTCGTATTTTAAATTCTCTTTTGTTAGAAACCCATGGGATAGAATGATATCCTGTTATTCTCATCGTAGTTACAAAAAGTTTTTTGGTACTTCTCTGATTGATTTTTTGAACAACACGAAAATTCCACGTCACGAACCTCAATTTTTAGAGTATACGGATATATTGGATAGGGATTTAGATTTTGTAGGTAAATTTGAAAACTTAGAAGAAGATTTTAAATATATAAAGAATAAGATAGGTATAAAAAATGAATTAAAACATTTTGGAAAAACGAAACGAACAAAATATCAAGATTATTATTGCGATAAATCAATAAGATTAGTAGAAGAAATGTATAAAAAGTCTATCGTAAAATACGAATATAAATTTTAAAATATTATGAAAGTAAAAGATATGATAAGACTGTTATCAACTGCTCCTCCCGATGCTCGTATTGTAATAAGAGGGTTCGAAAGCGGATTTGATAAAGTTAAAAAACTTACGTATAGAAATATAATAAAAGATCCTGATTGGGGTCCTGGTACCGCTTTTTTAGATGGCGAGTTTTATGAGGCAGACGAAGGAGAAGTATCTGAAACTGCTATCTTTATAGAATGAAAGCAAAAGAATTGATAGAATTTCTGTCAAAAGTGCCTCCTGATAGTCGTATTGTAGTAGGTGGATGGGAGCACGGATATGATGAGGCTACTGGTGTCGAATGCTTGACAATAACACCAAATACAGATAAGCCGACGGTTTGGCATTTTGAAATAGGAGACTTTCGGTTAGCAGACGAAGAAGAAGTATCTGAGGTGGCTGTGTATATTGCTGGAGTTTAAAAGATAACAGTAAATGAAACAAAAAATAATATTTTCAGGCAACTGTCACGTAGGAGTAATTTCGCAATATTTTTCAAAAAATGCGTATTTAAATGAGTTGTTTGAAGTAATAAGAGTCGATGAGAGCTGTTATCCTTTAACAGCATGGAGAGGCGACAATACTAATTTTGCTTTATGGACTAATAAAGATGAAGAAGTACAACGTCAATTTTGTAAAGGTGTTCAGGAAAAGATAAAACAAGCTGATATTTTTGTATTTCAATCGACATTTAGATCTACAATTGAAGAACTACGAACCGCCTATTTGTGCGAAAATATATCGACTGGTAAAAATGTCTGTATTCCGAATATGCGTGTGTTTGTATACTGCAATGATCCAGCTTCTTTGTTTCCTTATATAGAGTATGCTAAGACTAAAGTCAGTAAACCAAATGATATGGAACAAATTTATGATTTTTTACAGACATCAGACGATCCTATGTTAACAAAAATTCTAGAGCAAGATTATCCAATATCAACTATTTATAAAGAAAGAAGAAACGAGAATCATCAAAGAGCTAAGCTGGATTCCGAGCAATATCCAAATTATATTTGTATGGAGAGCTTTATAGAAGAAAACTTTAAGAGCAAATTACTATTTTGCGCGCATAACCATCCTACTACAGCGTATTTTGTCGAGTTGTTGAGATTATTGTTAATAAATCTTGGTTTAAATGATTTTAATATAGAAGAGAAAGATATACAGAAATTAGGAGGATATAAAATTGATCCCATGCAGTTCAAGTTTTTTAAAGAATACTTTCCTCTGTTAAATAAACTATAAGTTATGAGGATTATCAATCATAATATAAACACATGAGCAAAGGGCTAATAAAGAACAAATTGATAATATCATGATTAATCATGGATTCAGCGTCATGGAACAGCTCTACTCAGACACTATTTATTTCAATTTAAATTATTTTAGAAAGGATTTGTTCTCTTTCAAAAACTATTAAATAAATACGAAAATGAAAATTATAAACTCGAAGACACATTTGAATTATACTTAAAAGAACATGAATTTAAAATTATTAAGGGATACAAAGAAAAACTTACAAATTATTTTAGATCATTTAAACGAAAGAGGTTCTCTTTGTGACCTTGTGGACGATAAAGATCCGCTTGAGATTAAAACTATTGACAATATTGCAAATTTATGTTATGATATTCATATAAGATGCGAATGGCTTGATGAAAATTTATGAAAACTATACCGCCAGAAGACGTATTTAAACACGCTTATGAAAATCAATAGCATTCCACTATTTTATCACATTCCAAAAAATTCCGGAACCTACGTTTATCACAGTATGTTAAATGCAGCTAGATTATATAATGAAAACAAAGTTCAAGTAATCAGAGTCATTTTAGAAGAAAAATATGTCATGGCAAAACTTATAGTAATTGACAATTTACATTTTTTAAACGAGTATGACGGATTTGCCTCGCTAAATAGTGCAAAAATAACTTGGAACTTACGTGTCGACGGTTTAACAGAAGATATTTTACAACAATTATCTATACATTCAGTTTTTATTGAAGCTCGCGGATTTAGACATACTGAAACTTCTCTTAAATCGCTTTTTTTGTTTTTAGCTAAATTTAATTTGCATAAATTTATAATATTAAGAGAACCGTTTTCTAGGGAACAATCTCTTTATAATTATCTAACATCTGACAAATCAAAGCACGAGTGTACACATGGCATATTTAAGAATGCCTCTTTTGAAGAGCACGTTATGTCAAAACAAATACAAGACAGTTGGCTAATAAGGTCTTTGTTAAATATACCTATGGGTGAACAACTAACGGAGGATCACTTTAATAAAACTTGTGAAAAAATGTGTAATCTTAACGTATATGATATTAAAGATACAGATGAGGTAGTAAAAGAAATGCTGTTAAAATGCTTTAATATACAGAATTTCGATATAGAGTCTGCTGCAAACAAAAAACACGATAATATATACAAAAAAATAAAATTCGAGGAACTTCCATTAGATAGCCAGAATATATTTAAAGAACGTAAGTATTGGGATCAGAAGTTGTATAATTATTTTATAAAGTAATCTATTATACAGCATAACTATGAAGGCTAAAGAACTAATTAAAGTTTTACAAAAATTGGATCCAGAAACACTTATTGTTGTTGATGGATATGAGGGAGACTATGATGTTCCAAAAGGAGCGGAACAAATATATGTTACTGGTCCTCATGAAACACATTGGTATTATGGAGACTATAAAGATTGTCCAGAAGATAAACCAGGAGCAATTAAGGCACTATATCTAATACGGTAATTTATGTATTTTAATTTTTCAATTTATAATTATACAAAAAAAGCAGATTACTGGTATAAACTGAAGTCCTACCATAAACAACTTTCTAAAAACAAACACTTAGAGATCGAGACATTTTTTACAAATTATTACTTGCTTTCTTTTGAGTTTGATTGTAAGCTTAGTGGAAAGGACCATGCTGGTATTAGATTAAAAATTAATATTGGTAGTCTAGAATTAACAATAAGTTTTTATGATTCCAGACATTGGGATTATAAAAAGAAATGCTGGGAAAATAAATAATATGAAAAATGAACTAGAGATTGAGCTTGTAAAAAAATATCCTAAAATTCTTAAGGATTATAAAGGTGATCCAATGCAGACTTGTATGAGTTGGGGCATTGAGCACGATGATGGCTGGTTTAAGCTTCTCGATAAATGTATGGAGAAACTTCAATATTTCTGTGACCTTTGTTTCTACAGAAGTGGAGAAGAAGTACAAGTGGTTGCTAACCAGATTAAAGAAAAGTACGGAACTCTCTGTTTTTACACAAGCGTTTATGGTGGTGATAATACTCAACACGATATTATTGACGATATCATTGACCAAGCAGAAAGAAGGTCTGCATATACTTGTGAAGTAACAGGAGAGCACGGAGAGCTTTGTAAAAAAGGTGGTTGGTATAGAACATTATGTTACGAGCAAGCAAGAAAAGATGGTTATGTAGCTTGTAAGGAATCAACCGAAGAATACTGGAAAGAAAAAGATGTAAAGGGGTCTAGTATTTAAACATGACAACATTCCAAAGTAAACTATTACAATTTGAATTGACATATGATCAATTGGCGTCTATGGAAGAACATGCTTTTTACGAGAGTGGTTTAATTGCTGATGGTTGTTTTGATAGTTTGGATGATTATGCTAAACAGTGCATTACTAGATATGGTAGAATACTTTTAAGATCGCAGAAAGAAAGGATTTATAACATGGATGATGTATTGGGTTCATGTGACACAAATGAATAATTTAGACACAGCTTTAAGACGTATTTTAATAAACGGTCTATTTGGTTCAGGAATATTATTAATATTGGTTTTAGCAGTAGTGTTTAGATATTATATTGATAAACAAAATAATTTAAACATGGATGAATTAAATCAAATAGTCGAAGAAGAAATTACAAAAAATGAGTACTAAATATAAATTTGAAGAAGTAATGGGTTGCACAGCTTTTGATTTTTTGGTAAACGGTAATTCGCTTTCCGATATTCCAAAAAATGATCAAGATCAAATTTTAGACTATCTTTTTGTTAAAATTAAAGAAGGTATTAAAGAAAACACTATTCAACTTGAGAGTGTTGTTCAATTATTTCAATATGATGATTATGAATACGATGATCACGTCTGCGAACAGTGTGGCGATACTGTATCAACCACAACGTGGAATATTTAAGTTGACATTTAACAATAATATCCTAGAATGATTATATGAGTAACAAATACGAAAAGTTCACTAAAAAAGCACTAGACAAGATGTTTACTTACGTTGGCTTCGAGGGCTTCAACGAGGAGTTCACAAAGCAACATGAGGATTGGTATCAGCAGAAAACATGGACAATGGAACAATCTGCTGATTTTAAAAAGTGGTTTATTACAGAAACCAAGAAGGATTTAAAATTCAATAAAAACATGGCTGAAAGAGAATTTTCTTGGTTTGATCTTAAATGGGGTTGGAAAGTTTCAGATGATCCTTATTTCTCCAAACAAAAAGAATTAGTACATGATTGAGATTGTCTCATTCGCAGGATTGTTTGGTTTTTTGTTTTTTGCATTTTGTGTATGGAATTGTAGGCTCGACATAGACGAATAGCATGAATACATTTTACGAGAGAATTAATGATGGTGAATTTTTTGTTTATAACGAAGAAAGCAAAAAATTTTATTTGCAAGAAATGAAAAAGTTTAAAGACAAAGGGCATTTGATTAGTGAGTATACAGAAGAAACTCTAGATAAACTCGTAAAGGCAGGTTCTTTTAAAAAGCATGAGAGCAGATTATAAAAATACAAAAGTTGGAGATAAAATAGTTTTCAAACGATCTGGTGAATGGCATTATTTTCTAAGTAGAGTTGAAAATGCAAAGAAGCTAGAAGCAGGAAAAACATATACAGTCAAAGAAATTTCAGTTGCTTCCTCTTCGACTGGTGTTAAGCTAGAAGAAACTGAGGAACTAGAATATGAGCTTTGCTGGTTTGATATTATAGAAAATTAAAATTATGAAAATGGAAACAATAAACGAAAACTACAATGTAACTCTGACTATTTCCAATGAAGTCGGAGATAAATTGCATGAAGCAAAAACAAATACTAATACAATTCAAGACATTGGTGCTATGACTGGAGATAATGCACTGATAGAACTTTATAATAACGGTTTAAGAGATATTAAGAAGTCAAATTTGTGACTGAATATACTCCAGACAAATGGCTAGTTGTTAAGATTGAAGGTGGAAAATTTCCTCTTACCTATAAGGTATTTGCTTGTTGGCATGGTGGATATCTGGACGGAGATTCGTGGAAGCTGAATAGTGGTATTACAAAAGTTACAAAAGAAGGAAATTTCTATTTGTTTAAAGGTTATTCTGGTTCTGTTTATTCTTGTAACGAAAATCGTTATGGTTCTACTATGTATGGTTATGGAGTTTTACAGAACATTATAGAAAAATCCAAAGAAGCTGGAGTAAATTTAGAAAAAATGCCAGACGACACAAATTGGCTTGACTTGTCCTACGAATAATTTTATATTGGTATCAATAGTAAATGAAGATTTCGAAGAATAGTTTAGGTGGACAGAACAACCATGGACGCATGAGTAGCGCACGTTCGAGTCGTGCTTCTTCGACCATTTTTAAAAAACTGCAAAAGTTAGATAGAGAGATTTCAAAATTACGAAATCAAATAAATCCTTTTGCTTCCCGCTATTTTGACTTTAAAAAACACTATAACAAAAAAATTGTAGAAAAAATAGAAAAGCTTGACATGAAGAGAAAAGAAGTTAGACTTGAGAGAAAGAAATATGCACAATAATTTAACATATAAATTTTCTAATGAAAAAGAATTTCAAGAAGAAATAGAAAGATGTTGTGAGAATAATAGAAACACATTTGATGAAAGAAGAAAAAAACACAAGGAAGAACTTAGTAAAAAAGACCCTAAAGATTTAGAAGAAGCACATAATATATTTTTTAGAATGATAAAAGACTGGAAAGGAATACAATGAACAGAACACTTAAATTCCGAGCATGGGATAAACTAGCAAAACAATTCACCTATCCAGATAAAGGATATCAAGGACATTATGTTCTTACTTTGAATGGACAATTTCAAAACCTTCAGAATGGTTCTGGGGGTGATGAATATGTGGTTCAGCAATGGACTGGTGAATATGATAAAAACAGAAAAGAGATTTACGAAGGTGATATTATTAGTTCATATTCAGTAGAATTTATTAACGAAAACTATGAAGCTGAAATAGTTTTTATTGATGCTGCTTTTCATGCAAAAGTTAATGAAAAGGATTATAGGGGCATATGGAGTGGTGATGATATTGAAGTAATGGGTAACATATTTCGATTGCCATGTAATCCAGATCACAATGGAGAATGTTTGGTATGCGATAATTGGGTAAGTGATTGTCCTTTTAATAAAGAGAAAGTTGAAGATGACACTCAAACAAAAAATAGTTAGCATTGTAATAGTAGGTGGTTTATTTAGAATCTCTGAATTTATTGCAAACATTATCATGTGGTTAATGAGATTGT
>Ga0102894_1000256_pt1 | contig 12217 bp, 13 predicted proteins | sample Colrivmeta1554A3_FD_78448 | JGI IMG/M metagenome (GOLD analysis project Ga0102894, IMG submission 78448) | Estuarine microbial communities from the Columbia River estuary - metaG 1554A-3 | ecosystem: Environmental > Aquatic > Marine > Intertidal zone > Estuary | place: USA: Columbia River...
CGGTTGTCGTTTTGATGGGGGCGGTTTGTGCGGCGTTGGCGCAGGTGTTTGTGCGCAAGTTGGTCAACACCGAGGGCACAGCGGCGATTGTGTTTTGGTTTTCGGTCACGGCGACGCTGATGTCACTGCTGAGCCTGCCTTGGGGCTGGGCCATGCCGAGCGTTTCGACGTTTTTGATGCTCGCCTTGGCGGGGTTGCTGGGTGGGGTCGGGCAGATTTTGCTGACGTCGAGCTACCGTTATGCGGATGCGTCTTTGGTCGCGCCGTTTGAATATACGTCGATGATCTTGGCGCTGGGCGTCGGGTTCTTCGTGTTTGGCGAAGTGCCGACGGGGACGATGATTTTGGGTGCTTGTGTGGTGATCTTTGCGGGGCTTTTGATTATCTGGCGCGAACGAAAGCTGGGGTTGCAGCGGGCCGAGCAGCGTAAGGCGATGGGGCATGTTGGGGGGAAGTGAAGTTATGGAAAATCGATTTCAACTGCTTGAGCGAGGCGAAATTTGTCGTTTTATGGACCGCTTTATGGACCTTCACGACGCCGACGTAACGTCCATCAATGTTTCGAATGATCATAGTATGCTGACCGTACATGTTGAAAAATTATGTCTAATTGATCCTGAAACTGACTGGTGGCGCATAACCGAAACCAAAGCATCTATAGAGTTTAGCGGCGTCACGGTGTTGGAAATTGAAGGCGAACTAGTCAAAAGTCGAGTCTTTGAATTCAATCTTAATGAAGACAAAAGTTTCAGACTGTTCATGACTAATTGCAAAATTTCTGGAGTGGCGCAAAGGCTGAAAATCGAAGCAGTATTGGACGCAGATTCCTTGAGTTAGCTATAAGTCGAGTTAAAAATAGGCCTGAAGTTAGATGGGGCCAAAGCCCCATCCGCTTACACACGCACCAGCTTTTCATAGCTCGCTGAAATGTCCAGCGCCATGGCCCCGACTTCAAAGTTGTAGTCGCCGATTTGGCCGACTGGCGTGACTTCGGCGGCGGTGCCTGTGAGCCAGCATTGCTCGAAGCCTTCGAGTTCTTCGGGCATGATGTGCCGCTCGATCACGTTGATGCCTTTCTCGCGGAGCATGTCGATGACGGTTTGGCGGGTGATGCCGTTGAGGAAGGCGTCGGGGGTTGGGGTGTGCACTTCGCCGTTTTTCACGAAGAACATGTTGGCGCCTGTCGCCTCTGCCACGTAGCCGCGATAGTCGAACATGAGCGCGTCAGAGCAGCCTTTGGCCTCTGCTGCGTGTTTGGACATGGTTGCGATCATGTAGAGGCCAGCGGCCTTGGCTTGGGAGGGTGCGGTTTCGGGTGACGGGCGTTTCCATTTGGCGATGTCGAGTTTCGCGCCTTTGGTTTTTGCGTCGCCGTAGTAGTTGCCCCATTCCCAGACTGCGATGGCGAGTTGGACTTTGTTCCGTTTGGCAGCGACGCCCATATCCTCGCCAGAACCGCGCCATGCGACGGGGCGCACGTAGGCGTCTGTAAGGCCGTTTGCCTTAAGCGTTTCCATTTTGGCCGCTTCGATTTCATCGACGGAAAACGGGATTTCAAAGTCGATGAGGTTTGCGGATGTGTGCAGGCGTTTGGTGTGCTCTAGGGATTTGAAGATTTTGCCAGAGTAGCAGCGTTCGCCCTCGAAAACGGAAGAGGCGTAGTGCATGGCGTGGGTTAGAATGTGCACGTTTGCGTCGCGCCATTCAATCAGTTTACCATCCATCCAGATTTTGCCGTCTCTGTCGTCATATGCACCAGCCATTGGTCTTCTCCCGCATTGATTTGCAATAGTGTCGCAGATAGGTCCGTTTCGGACATAAAGTTGCGATAATTCCTGATTTTGCTAGCGCTTGATTGTTGGAATGTCAACAAAGCTGACGTATTGTGATCGGCAGGATAGTTGCGAGGAACGGTGTAATGGCCCAAAGCGGACAACCAACGATGGGGCAAAGCCTGCTGTTTTTGACAGACGAGCAGGTCCGTATTGGTATCGAGGCGATGTTCTTTGCCTACCGCGGGTTTACTGCCGATCCTGACCGCATTTTGGCGACGAAGGCTTACGGCCGCGCGCATCACCGTGCGGTGCATTTCATTCATCGCAGTCCAGGGACGACGGTGAATAATCTGCTGGCAATTCTGGGTGTTACAAAACAATCGCTTAATCGTGTGTTGCGCAGTTTGATCGCGGACGGTTTAGTGTCGAGCACGGTTGGTAAGGCGGATAAGCGTGAACGTCATTTGCATTTGACGGACGCGGGCGCTGCGCTTGAGCGGGAGTTGTCGGATGCGCAGCGGGACCGCATGCGGTCGGCGTATCGGGCGGCGGGCCCTGAGGCGGTTGCGGGGTTCCGCGAAGTGCTTGAGGCGATGATGGATGAAGAAATGCGCCACCACTATAGGGCGATGAAGGATAGACCAGAATGATGGCTGACGACGCACATTTGCTGATTGTTGACGACGACGAGCGTATTCGGTGCCTGTTGCAGAAGTTTCTGGTGCGCTCTGGCTTTCTGGTGACGACGGCACGTGATGCGGCCCATGCGCGGTGTATTTTGTCGGGGTTGGAGTTCGATCTGATCGTGCTTGACGTGATGATGCCCGGAGAAGATGGGGTCACGCTGTGCCGTGATTTGCGCCAAAAGATAACGACCCCAATTATGTTGCTGACGGCCAAGGCCGAGACCGGTGATCGGATTTCTGGGCTGGAAGCGGGCGCAGATGATTATCTGGCAAAGCCGTTTGAGCCGAAGGAATTGCTGCTGCGGATTAACGCGATTTTGCGCCGTGTGCCGATGGCCGAACCTGCGGTGGTTGCACCAAAGGTGTTGAACCTTGGCCCTGTGCGGTATGATATCGAGCGCGGCGAGATGTGGGAGGGCGATGTTCAGGTGCGCCTGACATCGACTGAAGGTCAGTTGATGAAGATATTCTCCGCCGCCCCTGCGACCCCGATTAGCCGTGGCAAATTGGTAGAGGAATTGAGCCGTTCTGGCAGTCAGACCCAAGAGCGGGCCGTTGATGTGCAGATTACGCGGTTGCGCCGCAAGATTGAGGCCGATCCAAAACAGCCGCGCTATTTGCAGACCGTGCGCGGCGAGGGTTATATGCTGGTCGCGGACTGACTAAAAGGTTACGCGCGGGTCGATTGGCTTTGATCTGTCGCGGAACATACTCCAATGTTGGAATATAACACTGGAGAGAAAATCACGAAAAATTCCAAGGCGATATTTGCCGTAGTTGCGGTTGCGTTGACAAGTGCTGGGCCTTCAGCTGCCCAATCCCTAGAGTATTGGGGCGAAGCTGGTGGTTGGGATGTTTTGGTTGATCCTTCCCTTGGCGACGGGTGCTTGATTCAAGCGGCTTATCAAGACGGCTCAATCGTCCGTATCGGTTTTGATCTGAATGTCACTGAGGGATATCTCACTGCGTTTAACGAAGCGTGGGGCGATATCGAAGAGGGTGCCTCTTATGATGTGACTTTCGCCTTGGATGGTGAAATTTATGATGGCACTGCGACAGGAATGTATCTTGAAGGTGTTCCGGGTGCTGACATCTATTTCGACAGCGAAGATTTCCTGTGGGATATTGCTGCCCGTCAGACGATGGAACTCTCAAACGCCAATGGTGTTGTGATGACGATTGATCTTGGTGGCACGATGGTTGGCCTTGAGGCCGCTCTCGAATGTCAGGACGAAAACAGCTAAAATCTACGACGGGGTGGTGGCGGTTTTCAGATCGATGATAGATACTTTGTGTCAGTCATCGAGGAAATAACAAATGGCCACCGCTCTTATTACACACGACGCCTGTTTTGATCATGTGACGCCTCCGGGCCATCCTGAACAGGTCGCGCGCTTGGATGCGGTTTTGGGGGCGCTTAAGGACATGGACTTGCGCCGTGTGAAGGCGCCGATGGGCGCTGAAGATGATATTCTGCGTGCCCACCCAACGGCGCATATCCAAACTATTCGCAACGCTGCCCCCGAGAGCGGCTGGCGGTCCCTCGATGCTGATACGCATATGTCTGTTGGCACGTTAGAGGCTGCGTTTCGCTGTGTAGGTGGTGTTGTAAGGGCGGTTGATCTGGTGATGGAGGGTGAAGTGCAAAACGCTTTTGTCGCGATGCGCCCACCTGGTCACCATGCAGAGCGCGAGACCGCGATGGGATTTTGTTTCTTTGGCAATGTCGCGATTGCGGCGAAACATGCGCTGGACCACCACGGGTTAAAGCGCGTGGCGATTGTGGATTTCGACGTGCACCACGGCAATGGCACGCAGGATCTGGTCGAGGACGATCCGCGCATTTTGTTTTGCTCGACACATCAAAGCCCGCTGTATCCCGGAACAGGTGCCGCGCATGAGACTGGTGTTGGCAATGTTCTGAACTGTCCGCTGCCAGATGGCGCTGGCTCAAAGGCGTTTCGGGAGGTCATGGAGCGTGTTGTGCTGCCGCGTGTTGATGCGTTTTCTCCTGAACTTCTGATCATCTCGGCAGGATTTGATGCACATCGCGATGATCCACTGGCGGGGATGAATTTGGTTGAAGATGACTTTACGTGGATCACTGAAAAGTTGTGCGATCTTGCGGATCGTCATTGCAAAGGTCGCATGGTATCTAGCCTAGAAGGCGGCTATGATTTGGCCGCATTGGGGGCGAGCGCCGCCGCACATGTGAACGTTTTGAAGGAGAGATCGACATGTCAGAAGCAGTTGACGCCCTAAGCTTTGAACAGGCGATTGCCGAGTTGGAAAAAGTCGTGGGCCAGTTGGAGCGCGGCGATGTCGCGCTTGATGAAAGTATCGCGCTGTATGAGCGTGGAGCTGCCTTGCGCAAGCGGTGTCAGGACAAGTTGAAGGAAGCCGAAGAGAAGGTTGCCAAGCTGACCCTGGATGGTGACGGCAATGCTACTGGGACTGCGCCTCTGGATGCCTGATCTGCCCCACTTTAACGTCGAGCGGATAGTTGATTTGACTCGAAAGCCATTTGTAGAGGCTTTGGCGAATGCGGCGGAGTCTGCGCAGTGGAACATCGAATTTCACCTCTCGACCCTGAGAGGGTCGATCCCCGATGCGATGAAATATGCGACAGCGGGCGGTAAGGGGCTTCGTGCCTTTTTGGCGATGGAGTCTGCGCGGTTACATGGGTTTGATAGCGTTCGTTCGGGTGCCGCCGCTGGTGCGATTGAGGCATTGCATGCCTATTCGCTGGTGCATGACGATCTGCCCTGTATGGACGATGACGATCTGCGTCGTGGTCAGCCAACTGTTCATAGAAAGTGGGACGAGGCTACCGCCGTGCTTGCTGGTGATGCATTGCCAGCTTTGGCGTTTCAGCTGATCGCGCAAGTGGGTTGCCCCGTCGAGGCACGGTTGAATTTGTCGGCGACGCTCGCGATCGCTGCGGGTGCGCATGGCATGGTCGGTGGGCAGGCGATGGACATTGCCGCCGAGACTGCGGATGCGCCGTTAACTCTTGATGAAATCACAAAGCTGCAAGCTGGCAAAACTGGCGCATTAATCCGTTGGTCCGCGATGGTTGGGCCGCGTATGGCCGGCCTGCATAACGACCCGCTGGATGTCTACGGCGAGTGTCTTGGGCTTGCGTTTCAGATTGCCGATGACGTGCTTGATGTTGAGGGCGATGCGGCTGAGGTGGGCAAGGCTGTTGGTAAGGATGCCGATGCTGGAAAGGCCACGTTTGTCACGCTTTTGGGTCTTCAGGGTGCCAAGGATCGCGCGGCTGAATTGGTCGCAGAGGCATGTGACCGCTTATCGTGTTATGGTGATGAGGCCGAGACATTGAAAGAGGCGGCGCGCTTTGTTATCGCCCGTCGAAAGTAAGAGGCCGATATGACCAATCCAGTGACCCCGATTTTGGACCGCATTCAATCCCCTGCGGATATGAAAACGCTGAGTGACCGCGATTTGCGCAAGCTGGCGGATGAGGTTCGGGCCGAGACGATTTCGGCGGTGTCTGTCACGGGCGGCCATTTGGGCGCTGGGCTTGGGGTCGTTGAGCTGACTGTCGCACTGCATGCCGTGTTTGATACACCAAAGGACAAAATCATTTGGGACGTGTCGCACCAGTGTTATCCGCATAAGATTTTGACGGGACGCAGGGATCGTATCCGCACGCTGCGGATGAAAGATGGGTTGTCTGGATTCACGAAACGGTCCGAGAGCCCCTATGATCCGTTTGGTGCGGCGCATTCGAGTACGTCGATTTCGGCGGCTTTGGGCTTTGCCGTTGCCCGTGATCTGGGTGGCGACAGCGGCGATGCGATTGCTGTGATCGGTGACGGGTCGATGTCGGCTGGCATGGCTTACGAGGCGATGAATAATGCGGGCCATTTGGGCAAGCGGTTGATTGTGATTTTGAACGATAACGAGATGTCGATTGCGCCGCCAGTTGGGGCGATGTCATCTTATTTGAGCCGTCTTTACGCAGGTGAGCCGTTTCAGGAATTGAAGGCAGCGGCCAAGGGTGCCGTTTCCCTTTTGCCAGAGCCGTTCCGTGAGGGCGCGCGTCGTGCCAAGGACATGGTCAAGCATATGACTGTTGGTGGCACGCTGTTTGAAGAGCTGGGTTTTTCCTATCTGGGGCCAATTGACGGTCACGATATGGAGCAGTTGTTGCAGGTTCTGCGCACTGTCAAAGACCGCGCAACCGGCCCGATTATGATCCATGCGATCACGAAAAAAGGTAAAGGTTATGGCCCTGCCGAAAAGGCGCGTGATCGTGGTCATGCGACGGGCAAGTTTAATGTGGTAACGGGCGAGCAGAAATCTGCGCCGTCTAACGCGCCGTCTTATACAAGTGTTTTTGCCGATACTTTGCTGAAATACGCAGCATTAGACCCTAAAATATGCGCTGTGACTGCCGCGATGCCTGATGGTACGGGGCTGAATAAATTTATGGAGCGCTATGCGAGCCGTTGCTTTGATGTGGGCATTGCAGAGCAGCATGCGGTGACGTTTTCGGCAGGTCTCGCTGCTGGCGGGATGAAGCCATTTTGCGCGCTTTATTCGACGTTCTTGCAACGGGGTTACGATCAAGTTGTCCACGATGTCGCGATCCAGCGTTTGCCCGTCCGCTTTGCGATTGATCGTGCAGGCCTTGTGGGTGCTGATGGTGCGACCCATGCGGGCGCGTTTGATATCGCGTTCATGGCGAACCTGCCTGGGATGGTGGTGATGGCCGCCGCTGACGAGGCCGAATTAGTGCGGATGGTTGCCACCGCTGCGGCCTATGATGACGGCCCGATTGCGTTTCGCTTCCCGCGTGGCGAAGGTGTGGGTGTTGAGATGCCCGCCGAACCTGAATTGCTGGAAATCGGCAACGGGCGCATGATCCGTGAGGGTAAACGCGTTGCGATCCTGTCTTTTGGGACGCGTTTGCAAGAGGTTGAGGCTGCGGCCGAGGCGCTCTCTGCGAAGGGGATCACGCCAACGATTGCCGATGCGCGTTTTGCGAAACCGCTTGATCGCGAGATGATCCTAAAACTGGCGGCTGACCACGAGGCGTTGATTTGTATTGAAGAAGGCGCTGTTGGCGGTTTTGGGTCTCATGTGGCGCAATTGCTGGCAGATGAAGGCGTGTTTGATCACGGCCTGAAATTCCGCTCGATGGTGTTGCCCGATACGTTTATCGACCAATCCAGCCCGCGCGATATGTATGACATGGCGGGACTGAACGCCGAAGACATCGAGAAGAAAGTGCTCGAAGTCTTGGGCGTCGCGGTTTTGGGGAAGCGGGCTTAGGATCTACTTTAACGCGTTTAGCCGTTCTTCGATTGCAACCAACTTGGTCATAACTTCGTCGCGGTGGGCGTCAGTTGCTGCGACGTCTTCTTGGTGATGCGCGTCTTGCATGGAGTTCACGATCAGGCCGACGAGAAGATTCACGACCGCAAATGTAGTGACCAAGATGAACGGCAAGAAGAAAACCCAAGCATAGGGGTAAACGTCCATGACAGGGCGCACGATGTCCATCGACCAACTCTCAAGCGTCATGATCTGGAAAAGCGTATAGCCAGAGCGTCCAAGTGTGCCGAACCACTCAGGGAATGACGCGCCAAAGAGTTTGGTCGTCATCACAGCGCCGATGTAAAACAGCAAACCCATAAGTAGGAATACGGACCCCATGCCAGGAAAGGGCCGTGATGAAGCCTTCGACAACGCGGCGAAGGGATGGCGCGACCGAGATCACCCTTAAGACTCGCAAGATGCGCAAGGCTCGCAGCACAGAGAACCCTTGTGCCCCCGGCACAAAAGCGACGCCGACGATAATGAAGTCGAAGATGTTCCATCCGTTACGAACGAACTGGGATCGTTGAGCATAGATTTTCGCGCCGATCTCAAGTGTGAAGATCGCAAGGCAGAGTGTATCCAGTGCGACTATCAACCCGCCCCCTTGCGCCATGATGTGTTCGGAGGTCTCAAGCCCCAAGAGGACCGCGTTCGCGATAATGATCGCGAGCAAACTCCGCCGAACCACTGGTCTATCGAGAAAGGCTGCGGTTTTTTGACGAAATGACATATCGAAGGCCCCAAATTGCTACGGTCATCATATGGTTGCCCAAGGGACCAACGGCAAGGCGGGATGCGGTCTTTAGCCCTCGACTTCTCGCGCAAGTAGAGCTTTCAGCCCTGTTTTGTAATCGGGATAAAGAAGCTCCACGCCGAGTTCGGTCTTGATTTTGTCGTTCCGCACTTTTTTGCTCTCAGCGTAGAAACTGCGCGCCATCGGGGTCATGTCTGCGGTCTCGTAATCAATCGCCTCAGGGATCGGCATGCCGAGCAATTCTGCGGCATAGGCAATGACGTCTTCGGGCGGTGCTGGATCGTTGTCGCAGACGTTATAAATCGACCCTATATTGGGCTTTTTGATTGATGCGGCGAGGATGCGGGCGATGTCGGCGACGTGCGTTCGGCTGAACACTTGCCCTTGTTTTATGATCCGTCGCGCGGTGCCGTTGCGCACCTTGGCGAAAGGGCCGCGACCTGGGCCGTAGATGCCTGCAAGGCGAAAGATATGGAGTGGCAAATCAGGGATGGCTTGCCATGCAGCTTCTGCCTCAACCCGCGCGATGCCGCGTTTGGTGGCAGGGGTGAGCGGTGTTTCTTCGTCGACCCAGTCGCCATTGTGGTCGCCGTAAACGCCTGTTGTTGACAGGTAACCGACCCATTCGAATTGGTCCGCCCGTGCGGCGATTTCAGTCTCTAATTGTGCCAAAATGGGGTCTCCCGCGTCGTCTGGCCCAGCCGAGATGAGGATATGTGTCGCGGCGTTTAGCGCTGGTATCATGTCCGCGCCAGGCCAAATGCGCGGCTCGACCCCCTCGTTCATTAAGCGCACCGCCTTGTCCTCGTCACGTGTCGTGCCGATGATCCGCCAATCCTGTGGGAGGAGAATACGAGACAAGGCGCGGGCAGAATAGCCGTGCCCAAAGGAGAGAAGTGTTTTTGTCATGGCGTTCTAGCGGCCCTTCCAGACAGGATTACGCTTTTCGGCGAAGGCACGTGCTCCTTCTGCCTGATCTTCCGAGGAATAGAGAATGTCGACGCTAGCGAGTTGACGACCTGTGACGCGGTTCATGGCGTCTTGGAATTTGCTGTCCTCGGCGTCGCGCACGATTTCCTTGATCGCGGCATAAACGAGCGGAGGCCCAGAGGCGATAAGGCGTGCCATCTTCCACGCGGCGTCTTGTAGTTTGGTCGCAGGGTAGACGTGGTTAATGAGACCCCAGCCGAGCGCCTCGGTCGTGTCGAACCAACGACCGGTGAGCAGCAATTCCATCGCGATATGGTAGGGAATACGCTTTGGCAGTTTGATGCTGGCGGCATCTGCGACAGTGCCAGATCGGATTTCGGGGAGTGCGAATGTTGCGTGATCAGCGGCGAGTATAATATCGGCAGAAAGCGCGAGCTCTAAACCGCCGCCGCAGGCGATCCCGTTTACAGCGGCAATCACGGGTTTGTTGAGGTCGCGGAGCTCTTGCAGACCGCCAAAACCGCCGACGCCGTAATCACCATCAACGGCATCACCATCATTTGCGGCCTTGAGATCCCAACCAGGGCAGAAGAATTTATCGCCCTCGCCTGTGATAATCGCAACGCGCAATTCGGGATCGTCGCGGAATGCGGCGAAGGTTTCGCCCATGATTTTAGAGGTCGCCAAGTCGATGGCATTTGCCTTGGGGCGGTTAAGCGTGACGTGAAGGATGGCACCTTCGCGTTTGGTCATAATCGGACTAGTCATTTTGCGATCCTGATGAGGGCATCTACGGCAATCGCGGAGGACTGCGTGCAGATCAAAGGGTTGATTTCAACTTCCTCAATCGTGTCGTGATTGGCAAGCACGTAGTCTTGGATCGACCTGATCGCATGAACTATGGCGTCGACATTTGCTGCGGGTTTGCCGCGATAGCCGTCAAGTAGCTTGGAGACTTTTAGCTGTGTTAGAGATCGTTTTATGGCCTCCGTGCTGCTCGGAACAAGTAGCGACACAGTGTCCTGCAGGATTTCGGTCAAGATACCGCCCGCGCCGATTGTCAGGATAAACCCATGTGCTGGATCTTTGACGATGCCAAGGAGCAATTCGGCGACGGTGCCTGTAACCATTTCTTCTATCAGAAACTGCGTGACAGGCATGGTTTTGGCGACGACTGCCACCTCGTCCGCGGAGTTTAGATGCAGGATCACCGCGCCTGCCTCGGTTTTATGTGCGATGCCGATCCCCTTGAGGGCGACAGGGTAGCGGAGGGTGTGCAGGGGGGCTTCGAGAAGGTTTTCGGTAACGATTTGTTGGGGAATTTGGAGGCCGAAGGCTTGAAGAGCAGCTTTGGCCTCGGCTTCGGTCAGTTGCGTCGCGGGTTCCGTATTGTTTGATATGCAAATGTCGAGATTGATGTCGGTTGCAAGTTGGGTGCGAGCCGCCTCCGCCGCAAGGAGTGCCTCGCGGTGTCCGTTTAATGGGATCACGCCGCCGGCGAGGAGCGTTTGGGCGACATTCTCTGGCAGGAGTTCTGGCAAGGTCGCGACCATGGCGATATTGCCGCCTGTATTGGCGCGCGTACGTAGGGCGGCTTGGATCGTGCAATCCCAATCAGTCGCGTCGCAGCGGTCCGCGCGGGGGAAGTCCACGATCAGCAACGTCAGCGCCAAATTAGGGTCTATCATGGCGGAAAATGCGGACGTCATCGCCTCCGCATCGCGCCAGACATAGGTGTGGTAGTCGAGCGGATTTGCAAGCGCGACCTTGGGCCCGAGGGCTGCAAACAAGGCATTATGCTGTGTTTGGTTGAGCGGAGGGAAGGTGAGATCAAGATCGTGGGCAAGGTCGGCGGTCAGCGAGGCCTCACCGCCTGAGCAGCTAATCGAGGCAATATTGCCGCTGGGGAGCGGGCCAACTGTGTGCAGGATTTTGAGGGTTTCGAGGAAGGTCGCGAGATCGTCAACGCGGGCGATCCCGAGGCGTTTGAGAAGGGACGCCGCACCTGCGTCACTGCCTGCCAGAGACGCAGTATGCGAGATTGTGGCGGATTGCGCTTGGGTGGATTTGCCGACTTTTAAAGCAATGAGCGGTATATTTTTTGCTTTGGCTGCGCGGGCAAGGGTTTGCCACGCGGCAATGTCGCCGAACCCCTCGATATGGAGGCCAATTGCGGTGACCCGGGGGTCATCGAGTAGTCCTAAAGCGATTTCGGCTTGTGTCGTTTGCGCTTGGTTGCCGCAGGTAATGACATAGCTGATCGGCAATGCGCGCGATTGCATTGTTAGGTTGATCGCGATGTTTGACGATTGTGTAAGGATCGCCACGCCGCGCTCAACAGGTATGCAGCCATGTTGGTCGGGCCATAATAAAGCGCCGTCACAGTTGTTGATCATGCCATAGCAGTTCGGGCCCAGGATCGGCATTTCCCCAGCAGCGGCAAGGAGTGCTGCGTTTAGGTCCGCACCGTCTTCAACCTCGGCGAAGCCAGATGCAAAGCAGACGGCGCCACCTGCACCCATGTTTGACAGGTCTTGGACCGTGTCGATCGTCGCCGTGCGATTGATGCCGATAAATGTCGCATCAGGCGGAGATGGGAGATCAGTTAAGCTGGAATAGACACTAACATTTCCAATTGCGCCGCCTTTAGGGTGAACGGGCCAGATGTCGCCTGCAAAGCCCGCCTTGGTCAGTTGGTTCAGGACCGCACGACACCAAGCGCC
>Ga0102894_1000260_pt1 | contig 12084 bp, 8 predicted proteins | sample Colrivmeta1554A3_FD_78448 | JGI IMG/M metagenome (GOLD analysis project Ga0102894, IMG submission 78448) | Estuarine microbial communities from the Columbia River estuary - metaG 1554A-3 | ecosystem: Environmental > Aquatic > Marine > Intertidal zone > Estuary | place: USA: Columbia River Estuary...
AATAAAATGTAAAGTTTTTTCATGTTTTTTAATAATTAAAGGTTTATAATTCAAAAATAGTTGATTTTCATGTGAAAACCGAAACTAATATAGTAAAAAATACAATAAGGACGAAAAAATATATTGTATTTAGCTTCTAAACAAAGCATTATCGAAAATGTTCGCGGTAGTTTATTTCTTTTTGTAGCTTAATTTCTTGGTTAAATTTCCTACACGAATGGTAAAATCACCTTCTTCTACGATAAAATCACCTTCTTTTCCAACAAATTGAAAATCTTTCAAGTTTAAATAGAATGTTTTACTTACTTCAGTTTTTGCTGGCACGTCGATTTTAACGAATCGTTTTAAGGATTTACCGGTAGGAATCAAACTAGCGTAATCATCACTCACATAAAGTTGTATCACTTCTTTCCCTGCGATTGAACTATTGTTTTTTAAGGTAACAGTTACCGCGATGCTGTCATTGTCTGAAAAAATAGTTTGATTCAATGTCAAAGCAGTGTATTCAAAATTGGAATAGTTAAGTCCATAACCAAAGTCCCATTCTGGATTGTACGCAGAAAAATCGCCCGCTTTTGATCGATCTACACTTTTGGGATGATCGTAAAATTCAATGACACCATCAAATTTAGGATAGGTGTAAGGAAGTTTTCCACTAAAGTTCTTGTCGCCATACATTAAAGATACTAAAGCCTCAGCTCCGTAATTTCCGGGTAAATACGCTTGAATGATTCCTGAAGCTCCGGTTACGATGTCGTGAATGACGCGTGGTCTTCCTTCCAGAAGTACGAGGATTACCTTTTTGTTTTGAGCGCAAGCTAATTTTGCTAGTTCACGTTGTTCAGCATCTAGATTTAAGGATAGGATGTCTCCTGGTTTTTCAGTAGCCGGAAGTTCACCAAGACATAACACCACAACATCAGCTTGCCTCACTTTTTCTTGGTAGTCGGTTAAATTTACAAAGCGCGTCTTCTCAAAATTATTTTCACTATACAATTCTGCTCCTTGCGAGAACAAACAATTTTCTTTCCCTAATTTCTTCTCAAAAGCTTGACGAACGGTTAAACAACCACTGGTGTTGTAAGCTGTATCGACACCTTGCCACGTATGAGTCCAAGCTCCGTTTAAGTAAACAAGGTTGTTGGATGTTGGTCCAGCAATCAACACTTTTTGATTTTTTGACAATGGCAAAATCCCATTTTCGTTTTTCAATAGTGTTATGGACTCTAGCGCTGAATTAAGTGAGGCCTGTTGAAATTCTGCAGAACCAAATTTAGGATAGTTTTCAAACGTTGGCACGGGTCTTTCAAACAAGCCCAATGTTGATTTTACGTATAAAATTCTTCGAACTGCGTCGTCCAATCGCTCCATGGAAATTTTACCTGTTTTCACGGCATTCACCATGATGTTACAGTATTCTTTGTACTGCGGACTTAATGGAACCATGCTCATATCAACACCTGCATTGAATGCTTGTACATACGCATCTGCTAGACTAGGCGAAGTGGAATGTACGGTATGCAACATGATAAAGTCTTCCCAATCGGAAACAGCAAATCCTTTAAATCCCCATTCTCCCTTTAGTGTTTCGGTAATCAAGTGGTGGTTAATGTGTCCGGGAATTCCGTTTACAGCACCACTATTGATCATTACCGTTAATGCGCCATGTTCGACGGCTGCTTTAAAGGATGGCAAATAAAGCTCTTTCATGTATTTTTCGGGTATCCACGCTGGAGTTCTATCGCGACCACTGTTGGTTCCACTGTAACCAACAAAATGCTTCATACATGCGGCTACATGGTATTCGTCGGGTGTTGCTCCGCCTTGATATCCATCAATAATGGCAGATCCCATTTGTGAAATGAGGTAGGGGTCCTCGCCAAGTGTTTCAAAAGTACGTGACCAAAGTGGTTGTCTGCCTAGATCGAGTACCGGAGAAAAATTCCAAGGAATTCCAGATGCTCTTGTTTCGTATGCGGTGATTTCACCAAAGGTTTTTGCTAATCCCGGATTCCATGCAGCGGCTAAGCCAATTTCTTGAGGAAAAAGTGTAGCCCCAACGGTATAATTAACACCGTGAATGGCATCAATTCCGTAAATAACAGGAATATGTGTTTTGCCTGTTGTGTATGGATTTTGAACAGCGGGAATAATTCCTTTCCATTCTGCTAAACTGAGTGTGTGAGAACCAACATTCAAAATAGAACCGACGTGGTACTTAACAATGGCCTCGTTTAGTTTCGCTGTATCGATGGTTGCTGGAATGCGTGTTGCTCCTTTTGCATCTGTCTGCGTGATGACGTCCAAGGTAATTTGACATGTCTGACCCACTTTTTCCTCAATGGACATCTGTGCAATGCGTGCATTTAAGGTTGCATCTTCCGTTGAAGTTTTAGACGTGGTGATGGATTGTGCGCTTTTACATGAAAACAATAGCAAAAGCATGCCACCGAAGTAGTAAAGTAAATTTTTCATAGGTGTTTTTAGTTTATGGATTGTTTATTGAAAAACGCGCACGTAGTCAACATACATAGTCTGTGGGAAAACAGTCGTAGCATCTGGATTTCCAGGCCAGTTACCACCAACGGCAACATTGAAAATCAAGAAGAATTTTTCTTGGAATTCACTTAAGTTCGCTGGAGTAATATCGAGCGTATTATAAGCAACATTATCACGCAACCAAGTGATGCTATTTTGGTTCCATACGATGGAGAAAACGTGAAATTCATCTGCATATTTTCCGGATGTAAGGGTCGTGCTGTTTCCATATTGTGCATGAGCGCCATTATCACTCCAGTGTGCTGTTCCATGAACAGTGCGGTCGTTTGCACCAGCGCCACCAATCAATTCCATGATGTCGATTTCTCCACATGATGGCCATCCAACTGTTGAAATATTGTCTCCTAACATCCACAATGCTGGCCAGATTCCTTGTCCATAAGGAATAGCAGCACGAATATCAATGCGCCCGTATTTCCAAGATTTAATTCCTTGCGTTTTCATCCTCGTGGATGTATACAACTGTGAATTAAATGGTTGGTTCTTCGCTGTAATTTCTAAATATCCTCCGTTGAGCGTGTAATTTTGATTGGTATAGTATTGTAATTCATTGTTACCCCAACCACCGCTACCGGTACCAATATCAAAAGTCCAATCACTTGACAAGCTTGTTCCGTTAAATTCGTCGCTCCAAACAAGTGAATAATTGGCATATGAACTTGGTGAGGTATATCCGGTTGTTGGAGCACCAGATGTTCCTCCGCCTGAAATGTTCACAGATACGTTTTCAACCTTTTGAATAAAATCAGTGTATGTCGTGTGAGCACATGTTTTAATGACGTAATTCCCAGTGGAAGTGTAGGTATGAGCTGCATGTCCATCTGTTGTTTCCACTACCGTAGAATCATTGTTGTGATAAAAGGTAACAGTATAGAAATTGGCATGTTCTGCAGTTGCTTGAACGTCTACTAAACCACCTGTTGTTGTAATGGATGTTACCAAATTAGTTGGCAAGGTAACAACAGGGGGTTTGTTTTTATCGCAGCCTGCAAGTCCAGCAAAAACGAAAACAATAAGGTGATGAATGCTCATAATCATGATGTTATTCACTTTTCAGGCGCAAATACCAATTGAAACCGCCCGCGTGATGTTTATATTGTAAAGATAGTGTAGAGTCGGTGATATCCAATATTTTGTAAGTATGAACACCGGTATAGAATCCCATAAAGGCATTATTGGAAATCGTGATCGTTGTATCTGCGTTTTCCAGCAAGGTCCAAGACTCGTTCATTTGGTCAGCATATGGAGCGGTAAAATCACCAAGGTTTTGAAAAGATCCAGGGAAGTTTGCAGAAAGTGAATTGTGCACGTATACATCCCCATGATTAATCATATCGAATTTGAATCCGTTTAAATGGAATACATATTGATCACCGTACAATCCTGCACCTGCTTTGTCTAATCCCCCAGCTGCCCACCATTCAGGGGTGTTTCCAAGTGGACTAACAGGATCTGGACCAACGCCCATGTGACCATCAACCGTAGAATCAATCACCCATGTTTTAAATCCTGGACCATTGATACCGCCAGTTAACATGATGAAAATAGGATTATCCAGTAGCCCAAGATTATCCTGTGCAATGGTAATTTCTTGAGTGGAACTTTTGCTTCCACCTGAAGAAAACACGGTAAGTTTAACGGTGTAAGTTCCAGCATACGGATACGGAGAATTAACGGATGCTCCTTTCGCTTTTGTTCCATTACCAAAGTCCCAAAGACATTGAAGATCTGGATTATTAGCGGTAAACACAATGATGTTTGCGTTGCCCGCAGAAGCACTATACGTAAATGCAGCATCGGCAGCTGTAGGTGCAGGACCTAATTGCGGATTATCTTTTTTGCAAGCAAAAAGTAATGCTAAAATGCTTGCTGAAAATAGTAGTTTCATTTTCATAACTCTAAATATTAATAACCTGGGTTTTGTGACCAATTACCACCTGTTAAATCGATTTCAACTTGCGGAATTGGGAATAATTCATGTTTACCTGTTACGAAACCATCAATGTAGGTTGCCGCTTGTCCTGTTCGAACTAAGTCGAAGAAGCGTAAACCTTCACCGGATAATTCGAAGCGACGTTCTTTGTAGATTACTTCGATGGAATTAACTGGAATTCCTGGTACACTAGCACGTCCTCTCACCTGGTTAACAAGCTGCTGGGCAGTAGATGTGTGCCCAAGTTGGTAATGTGCCTCTGCAGCCATTAAAAGTACGTCAGCATAGCGCATGACACGGTAATTCACTGGACTTGTTAAATCGTTGTCTGGAAGTCCAATTTCACCTTGGCGTTTGATGTATTTATTGTTGTAGTATCCCGTGTGTCCACCAGCACCAATTGCATAAGTAATAGAAGCAGCATTTGGTTGTGTCGCGATAAATGCATCGATGTCTAAAACAGTTGCAGCGCGACGTCCATCAATGGAACTAAAGGCATCGTACAACGCTTGCGTTGGCAAGTTGTAGCTGTTACCATCTCCGTAAACTGGACCATTGTACTGACGAATTCCTTGGAATCCAACAGCTGCATTTCCTTCAAGACAGATTAAACATCCGTAGCTTCCACCTTCTAATCCAGTGTATTCCACATCGAATACTGTTTCGCTGTTGTTTTCATTTGCAACGGAAAACAAGTCAACATAACTTGGAGTTAAGCTATAACTTCCAGAGGCAATAACTTCGTCAAACGTAGCAGCAGCTTCCGTAAATTTATTTTGGTAGAGGTATACTTTCCCAAGGAAAGACATGGCTGCACCTTTTGTTGCTCTACCTTTTTGACTAGCAACAGGATTCAACACTTCTGAAGCATCTTTCAAATCTTTTTCGATTTGCGCATATACTTCTGCTTTTGGTGAACGTGCGATTTGAAGTGCTTCTTCAATACCGATGCGTCTGTCGATGATCAATGGAACATCTCCGAAGTATTTCACTAACTCAAAGTAATAGTAAGCGCGTAAGAACTTCGCTTCTGCGATGATGTGTGCTTTTCCAGGAAAATCGATGTTGTCTTTGTTTTCAAGGATGTAGTTTGCACGTGTTAATCCCGTGTAATTCCAACGAAAAACGTTTCTAAGCTCTACATTTACACCACCATGAGTCATGTTATCGATTTGGTGTAATCCCGGTGAATCGTTCACACTTTCTCCACCTGCGATGGCATTGTCGGAAGCGATTTCTCCAATCCACATGGTTAAGAAGGATGCTTGCAGCATGTCATATGCACCAGTTAATGCACGGTCATAATCCTCCGGAGTTTGAAAGAAATTCTCCACATCTTGTGTGTATGGAGGATCAACAGAAAGGAACTTATCACAAGCTGTTTGTGAAAGCGAAAGGATAACTAGTCCTGTAATTATTAGTGATTTTTGAATTAGTCTCATCGTTTAGAATTTTAATTGAACACCACCCATGAATGTTTTTGCTTGCGGATAAAATCCGTAGTCAACTCCTGCAGAAAGCGCACCTGAAGAACCAAGATCAGGGTCGAATCCTTGGTATCGTGTCAGTGTAAATAAGTTATTTGCAGATAAATAGATTCTGAATGAATCCACTTTGATTTTCTTTAATTTGGCAGCAGAGAAGCTGTATCCAAGTTGAACGTTTTTCAAACGAGCAAATGATCCATCTTCAACGTAGTACGATGAGAATAAATTGTTGCGGGTAGATTCTGTTGTCACACGTGGATTCTCGTTTGTAGATCCTTCTCCTGTCCAACGGTCAACCATATACCCTAGTTGATTTGCGTAAGGTTGTTGACGCTCGTAGTTGCGGATGATTTCTTGTCCAATTGCTGAGTAAAGCATCCCTGAAAGGTCAAATGCTTTGTAGCGAACGTTGAACGAGAATCCGAAAGTAAAGTCTGGAATGGCAGAACCTAAGTAGGTTTTATCGGAGTCATTGTTGAAGTTAATGACACCATCGTCATTTTGGTCAACAAAGATTAAGTCACCTGGTTTTGCACCGTCTTGAACAACGGGTGAAGCATCAATTTCTGCTTGAGTTTGGTAGATTCCAGCTGTTTCGTACCCAAAGAAATAACCAATTTCGTATCCTTCTTGGAATCGTGTAGCAACATCTCCACCAACGCTAAATCCAGCGCCTGGAATGTAATCTACTCCGTCCGGAACTTTGGTTACTTTATTCGTAATCGTTGTTACGTTGAAATTCAAGTCTGTAGAGAAGTCTTTTTTCTTGCGTAAATGGTAAGCGAACTCTAGTTCAACACCTTTGTTTGATACATTTCCTGCATTGATTACTGGTGGATATCCACCAGGACCATATGAACCAATGATGGCTGTAACGTCTGGTTGGAAAAGTAAATCAAAGGTGTTTTTGATGAAGTAATTCGTGGTAAAGTCTAATTTCTTCCAGAATGTGAAGTCCGCTCCGATGTTCAATTGACGCGTTGTTTCCCATTTTAAATCTGGATTTGATGGACGTCCAATTGCTACTCCTTGTGTGATTAAGTCGTCGAATACATATACTCCTTCTCCGTTTAATAATCCGCGGTAAGCAAAGTTAGGAATCTGGTCATTTCCAGATACACCGTAGCTAATGCGAAGTTTCGCGTAGTCGATGAATTTCACTTTGAAGAACGATTCTTCGGACAGCAACCAACCTGCTGAGGCTGTTGGGAAGATACCGTAGCGACTGTTAGCACCGAACTTGCTTGATCCGTCACGTCTAACGATTCCGGAGAACATGTATTTTTCTTTGAAGCTATACTCAGCACGTAAGAATGAAGAAACGAGACGTTCTGTAAACTCCCAAGAACCAACGTTGTTTAAGTATCCACCTTGTGCAGTGTTCGCTGAAATATCTGCGTATGCAACGGAATTGTTTGGAATTCCGAATGCTGTTCCATTAATGGAGCTTCCTTCTCTTTGGAAGATAGAAACACCGGCTGTTCCTTTGATTTTGTGGTTTTCAGCGAAAGTTTTCTCGTAGTTTAAGAAGCTTTCGTAGGTTAAATCAACGAATGTTGAGCGTTCTTCATAAACAGCTGCTCCACGGTTAATTTCTACACCTGGCGCTAATTCTACTGTAGGTGATTCAAGAGCGTCGTTGATTGCGGTATTGGCATATTTACCATCTCCGTACCATACCAGTGGAGAGAATACCTTACCATCAACGAATGCAACGTTGTAGTTCACGCGATTCGTAAACGATAAATGATCATTGAATTCATATACAAACTCCTCTTTACCAACAATTTTGTTTGCGGTGTTCCAATTGTATTGGTTCTGCATTTGTGCAATTGGATTGATGATGTCACTCACTTGTTCCATGTAGGAGAATTGTCCGTTCGGTTTGCGAATAGGAACATTCGGGAAGGCATTAATCGTATTGTATAACACAGATCCGATGCCGTTTTCAGGTAATGTACTGCGCGCATCGTTGGAGTAAAGTAATACAGAGTTTAACTTCAGTTTTGAGGACATGTCCGTGCTGAAGTTCAAACGTGCATTGTAACGAGAGAAATTCGATTTAGGTCCACCAACGATACCGTCTTGATTAAAGTAACCAAGTGCGATGGAATATCGCGTGTTCAATGTTCCACCACTGATACTTAAGTTATGACTCTGAATTGGAGCAGTTTGGAAGACGGAATCTTGCCAAGGCGTTCCAATACCTAAATTCGTATTGTTGAATGGCATGTCTTGTCCACCCATGGCAAACATTTCGTTTTTAATAACTGCATATTCTTGTGCCGTCAATAAATCTAGTTTTCTGGATGTTTGTTGTTGACCCCAATAGGCATTGTATTCTACTTGCGGTTTGCTGTTGATGTTTCCTTTTTTCGTTTCAACGATGATGACTCCATTCGCTGCACGAACTCCGTAAATACCTGCTGTAGCGTCTTTTAGAACGTTAATGGATTTGATATCGGATGGATTTAATGCATTCAATCCTTCGGAATCATACACAACTCCATCTACTAAAATTAATGGATCGTTATCGCCAAATGTAGATAGTCCACGAATGCGAATGCTGGAAGATCCACCTGGTGAACCTGAGTTCGTCGCGATGTTCACACCAGCAACTTGTCCTTGTAGGGCTTGATCGACACGGGCAACGCTCATTTTCTCGATGTTTTCACCATCTACTTTGGAAGTTGCACCTGTTACTTCTCTGCTTTTGGCCGTTCCGTATCCTACGACAACCTCTTTTTGGTTGTTTACAAGTTCGATAAGAACGATATCAAGTGTGCTTCTTCCGTTTAGCTTAACTTCTTGTTTTTCATAGCCGGTGAATGTAAACAATAGGATTGAATTGGCTGCATCGCTCACTTTTAAGCGATAAAAACCAGTTCCGTCGGTTGTAACACCTGTTGTAACACCTTTGACTTGAACCTTGACAAATGGTAATCCCACGTTTTGTTCGCTTTTTACGAATCCAGTGACAGTCATTTCTTGTGAAAATGCGAAGCTACTAAATCCAATAAACAGCAGTTGAATGAATAGTTTTTTTATCATTTTAGCATAGTTAGTTGCGTAAATATAAAAAGATTATCAATTATTGTAAAAAGAACAATAACTTTTTTTCAAATCTTACCTTCAATAAAAAAGAGGCCGGAGCCTCTTTTACTAAGTATTTAACCATTGACAATGCAAAATGTTCGCTAGTACAGTGTAAATATATAAATAATTGTACATTATACAATAAGTATTTCATTTTATTTTTTACATTTTAAATGTGTACCTATTTTGTTCAAGCCCTTCTGCGTATGACAACTTATTAAAGGAGAAAAGTTTTGCTGGACGATGTTTTACGTTTTGTTGTTTTTCGTCGTGGGCAATCAGGGGAATGTTTTTTATTTTCTTTCGGAAGTTTGCTTTGTCAAATGCTTGATCAAAGGCGAATTCATACAATTGTTGAAATTCATTTAGTGTAAATCGTTCCGGAAGGATATCAAAACAAATGGGTTCGTTTTGTAGTTTTAATTTCAGCATTTCATACGTACTGGATAGTATGTGGTTGTGGTCAAATGCTAAATCCGGCATGTTTTTGAGTGAAACCCACTGTACATCTCCAGCCCAAGAGGATGCTTTCACCTCAGAATCCTCGATGCGCAATAAGGCAAAGTAGGAGATGGTGATTACGCGTCCCTGCGGGTGTCTATTGGGTTTCCCAAAGGTCTGTGACTGATGCATCGCAATGTTGTTGAGTCCTGTTAACTCAAATAACACGCGTTCAGCTGCTTCTTCTAAATCCTCGTCTGGATAAATCAAATCTCCAGGAATGGCCCAAAGATTTTCGAATGGCTGCATGGCTCTTTTAATCAGTAGGGCTTTTATCTCGCCTTCTGAATACCCAAAGAGAATACAATCCACGGAAAATGCCGAGGTAAAAAAATCATTAAAGTCAATGCGGTACATACTCAAAATACAGGGGATTAATGTCCAGAAACTTTTTCTGTGGAGAAAATATCAACGCCTCTTCTTTGAAGTATTTTACTGACAGTCCAAGCAAAGAATACAAGGTAAGCAAAGCAAACAACACCCAACCAGTAAGACTGTTGAATTCCTAGTACGTTGTCGTCAGCTAATGCACCTTGAAGAACAGAAATGAATCCACCTCCCATGATCATCATAATAAGTAGACTGGATGCCGTGTTGGTATTTTCACCCATTCCTGCAATGGATAAGGTAAAGATACACGGCCACAAAGTGCTACAAAATATTCCAACAGAAATAAACGCAAACACACTGATCATACCGGAGCTAAAAATTCCGATTGCTAGTGCGATAGCGCCTAGACTAGAGTAGATCATTATTTGTTTTACTGGATTACCTGCACTTAAATAATCAGCAACGATTAAAAGGACAACAATTCCTAAATAAGGATACAATTCATTGATGTTGTTTCCACCGATGATATTTGCACCGGCGAATATTCCAAATGCAACAAACGGAAGGACAATGCCTAACACGGTTTTCATGGATTTACTTAAATCAAAAACTCCTGCAGCGGAAGTCCAACGTCCAATCATTAAACTTGCCCAATACAAGGAAACAAAAGGAGCCACAGCACCTTCGGCTGTCCCTAGTTTTTGTTTCATGAATTCAGGTAAATTACTCACTGTAGCTACTTCTACTCCTACATAAAGAAAGATGGCAAGCATTCCTAATAGTACTTGTGGATGACGAAGTGTTTCCATGATTTTTCCAGCTCCTTCTGAAGATGAGCCTTCGATGCGATCTGGAACGGAAGAAAATTTAAAGAACAATGCCGCCACAACAAACGCAATTCCCAAACAGATGTATGGAGTTTGTACCGCAGTTAAATTCAGCGTTGATTCTCCTGAAGAAACCCCTCCGAAAATTGCGAAGGAAACAATCACTGGCCCGATAGTCGTTCCTACGTTGTTAATTCCACCAGCCATGCTCAAACGGATGTTCCCTTTGGATGGATCGCCCATTTGGATCGCAAGAGGATTGGCAGCAATTTGCTGTAAGGCAAACCCAAGTCCAACAATGAATAATCCAGAAATTAACATGATAAATGAAGCGTTATTAGAAGCAGGAATAAACAATAAGGTTCCAACGGCTGAAATGATGAGTCCTAGCGCAAGTCCGTTTCTGTATCCAATTTTATTGAGGATGTCTTTTTTCAATAGTGCGGATATGGCAAAATAGAGGATAGATCCTACGGTATACGCGACATAAAACGCAAATGAAATCAATTGTGATTCAAATTGAGTCAGGTTTAAGGCTTTTTTGAAAACAGGAATTAATATGTCGTTACTCGCTGCAACAAATCCCCAGAAAAAGAATATAGTGATGAGTGTGCCAAAGGCACTAAAGTTCGTTTTTTTCACAAATGGCGGTTTAAATTATTGTCCAAATTACAATAATTAGAAAAACAGACTGAGTTTTTCCAAAAATTTTCGAACGAAAATATAAATTAAATGCGAAAAATGAACGGAATAGGTCTTCAAAAGTGAATTAACTCACTTTTTGATTCGAAGAAGATTTGTCTTGGAATTTCGTCAAAGTTTTCACTGTTTTGACAATCGCAGGAGCATCAAAACCACAATCAGACCATAATTCTTCTTGTGTTCCATGGTGAACGTATTCATCTGGAATTCCAAGTCGAACAACTTCTGCCTGGTATTTTTGGTCTACCATAAACTCGATGACAGCTGACCCGAATCCACCCATTAAACATCCATCTTCGATGGTAATAACGTGTTTAAACTTCGAGAAAACCTCGTGTAACATCACTTCATCAATTGGCTTGACAAAACGCATGTCATAATGTGCAACAGATATTCCGCTTTCTTTTAATTCTTGAATGGCTTCTTGTGCGAAATTACCTGGATGTCCGATGGTTAAAATAGCAACATCCTCACCGATGCTTACTTTTCTTCCTTCACCGATGCGAATTTCTTTCAACGGTGTTTTCCAATCGGTCATCACACCGTTTCCACGTGGATAACGAATAGAGAATGGACCTTGATCTTTTAATTGAGCTGTATACATTAAATTACGCAACTCTTCTTCGTTCATCGGTGCTGAAACAACCAT
>Ga0102894_1000314_pt1 | contig 10982 bp, 9 predicted proteins | sample Colrivmeta1554A3_FD_78448 | JGI IMG/M metagenome (GOLD analysis project Ga0102894, IMG submission 78448) | Estuarine microbial communities from the Columbia River estuary - metaG 1554A-3 | ecosystem: Environmental > Aquatic > Marine > Intertidal zone > Estuary | place: USA: Columbia River Estuary...
AAAAAAATGGAAAGGTGCTTTTGCTATAAAAGGAATTGTATCTGTAGAGGATGCAAAAAAAGCAGTGGATATAGGCGCAACAGCAATCATGGTTTCAAACCACGGCGGAAGACAATTAGATGCTTCCATGTCGCCATTTGATGTTCTTGCAGATATTGTTGATGCAGTCGGAGATAAAGTAGATGTCATTTTAGATGGTGGAGTTAGAAGAGGAACGCACGTTTTAAAAGCTTTAGCACTTGGAGCAAAAGCATGCTCATTTGGAAAAGGTTATTTATACGCATTATCAGCGGGTGGTCAGCCTGGTGTTGAAGCAATACTTAGAATTATGCATGCTGAAATCAAAAGAGGAATGACTTTAATGGGTTGCAGAAGTGTAAAAGAAATTACTAGAGACAAAGTAATTTTCAGAAAGAAATGAAATTAGCAGACAGTGTTTTTAAACTTGGTACTGAAAATGCTTTTGTTGTTCTTGCAAAAGCAAAAGCTTTAGAAGCTCAAGGAAAAGAAATAATTAATTTAGGAATAGGTCAGCCAGATTTTAGAACACCAAAACACATCGTTGATGCTGCAAAAAAAGCCTTAGATGATGGCTTTCATGGCTACACACCTTCAAATGGTCTTTTAGAATTAAGACAAGGAGTATCTCGTCATATTAAAAAAATGTATGACGCAAATGTAGACGCTTCAAGAGTAGTAATCATGCCAGGTGGAAAACCTACAATGTTTTTTGCAATGTTAATGTTTGGTCAGCCAGGTACAGAAATTATTTATCCAGAACCAGGATTTCCCATTTATGAGTCTATGATTAATTATTCAGGAGCAAAAGCAGTTCCAATGTATTTAAGTGAGAAAAATAATTTTTCTTTCAAAGCCGAAGAAGTTTTAAAATTAATAAATGATAAAACTCGTTTAATTATAATTAACAATCCGCAAAACCCAACAGGCGGTCTTATAGAAAGAGAACAAATTGATAAACTCGTTGCGGGTCTAAAAAAATTTCCAGAAGTCGCAATTTTAAGCGATGAAATTTATAGCAGACAAATTTACGATAATAAAAAAATGCCTTCTTTTTTTAATTATCCAGAACTTTTTGATCGATTAATTGTTTTAGATGGCTGGAGTAAAACATATGCAATGACAGGCTGGCGTTTGGGTTGGAGTGTCTGGCCAGAAAAAATTATTGAAGATGTTACAAGATTATGTGTGAATGATCATTCATGTCCTTGTGCCTCAACTCAAATTGCAGGTCTCGCCGCATTAGATGGGCCCCATGATTTCTTAGATGAAATGATGAGTCAATTTAATAGAAGAAGAAAATTAATTGTTGATGGATTAAATAGTATTAAAGGGATTACTTGTAATAATCCTGGAGGAGCTTTCTACGTATTTCCCAATATTAGTGGGACTGGAATGAATGGTAATGAGTTTGCAGATAAATGCTTAAATGAAGCGGGCGTTGCAATTATTCCGGGCGTAAGCTTTGGCAAATCTGCCAAAGATTTTGTAAGATTTAGTTTTGCCAACTCTTACGAGAATATAGAAAAAGCTTTAGAAAAAATTAAAAAAACTGTTGTCAAATAAAGTTTTTTTTTCAATCTCAAAGACCTATATATATCAATCAAAATAATATAAGTTTAAGCCATGTCTACTTTAGTAATGCCAAAAATTGATCAATCAGTTTTAAATGATAGAGAAAAAATTGTTCGTGACTTAAAAAGATTTACTAATCCAGTTAATATTGTTTCAGATCCTGAAGGTATAATTCCTTATGAAACAGACGCATTGAGCGCTTATAAACAAAAGCCAATGGTTGTTGTACTTCCTGAAAATACAACTGAAGTTAGTAATATTTTAAAATATTGTCATGAAAATAATATTAAGATTGTTCCAAGAGGATCTGGCACAGGTCTTTCTGGAGGAGCGTTACCTTTAGCGGACGGTGTTTTGTTGGGTCTTAGTAAGTTTAATAAAATTCTAGAAATTGATTTTGAAAATAGATGCGTTGTCACTCAGCCTGGAGTTACAAATTTATCTCTAACTAAAGCAGTTGAACACAACGGTTTTTATTATGCACCTGATCCTTCAAGCCAAATTGCCTGCTCCATTGGCGGAAATATTGCTGAGAACTCTGGAGGTGTTCATTCTTTAAAATATGGAACCACAACTAATAACGTTCTTGGTGTTGAAATTGTTTTGATGGACGGAACAGTTATGAAATTTGGTGGAAAAAAATTAGAATCTGAAGGTTATGATTTATTAGGTTTAATTACAGGATCAGAAGGATTGCTTGGAGTTTTAACAGAGGTAACGGTTAAAATTTTAAAAAAACCACAGTCAGTCAAAGCTCTACTTTTAGGTTTTCAAAGCGTTGAAGATTCTGGTCAGTGTGTTTCAGATATTATTTCAGGCGGAATTATTCCTGCGGGAATGGAAATTATGGATAAGCCTTTAATAAAAGCAACCGACGATTACGCCAAGGCTGGATATCCAAAAGACGTTGAGGCAATTTTAATTGTGGAATTGGATGGTACAGAAAGTGAAGTAAATATTTTAATAAAAAGAGTAGAAGAAATTGCTAAAAAAAATAAATCAACTTATTTACGCATAAGCAAAAATGATGAAGAAAGATTAAGATTTTGGTTAGGAAGAAAAGCTGCATTCCCAGCAATTGGAGATATGTCGCCTGATTATTTATGCATGGATGGTACAATTCCTAGAAAAAAATTAGCGGAAGTTTTAAAAGAAATTACTAAGCTTTCACAAAAACACGGTTTAAAAGTTGCAAATTGTTTTCATGCGGGAGATGGAAATTTACATCCTCTGATTATGTTTGATTCAAATATTAAAAGTGAATTAAAAAAAGCAGAAAAATTCGGCGCTGATATTTTAAAATATTGTGTAAAAGTAGGCGGCGTACTCACAGGAGAACATGGAGTTGGAATTGAGAAAAGAGATTTAATGTGTGAAATGTTTAACGATGAAGACATCCAACAACAACTAAACATTAAACAAGCGTTTGATGAGAAATCTCTTTTAAATCCAGGCAAGGTATATCCAATCCTTCATCGTTGTGCAGAAGGCGGAAAAATGCACGTTCATAAAGGAGACACAAAGTTTAAAGACATTCCAAGATTTTAATGTCAGAAATTTATTCGCCATCAAGCGAACATGAAGTTGCAGATTTTATAAAAAATTGTAATTCACAAGAGATTCCAATTGAAATTACCGGACATAATTCAAAACCAATTGGTAGATTAATTCAGTGTTCAAAATCTTTAAATTTAAAAAACTTAAGTGGAATTATCGAATATTTTCCTGAAGAACTTTATATTAAAGTCAAATCAGGAACGCCGCTTGATTTAATTGAGAAAGAGTTAGATAAAAAAAATCAGGAATTATCTTTTGAACCCTCCGACATGGGATTTTTATATAATGGTAAAAGCAACAAAGGATCTGTTGGTGGAGCTGTGGCGTGCAATTTATCAGGATCACGCAGATTTAGAGCGGGCGCTTTAAGAGATCATATTCTGGGATTTAGAGGAATAAATGGCAAAGGTGAAATTGTAAAATCAGGAGGAACCGTTGTTAAAAATGTAACAGGTTATGATGTAAGTAAACTTATAACTGGAGCATATGGTACCTTAGTTGCCTTGACTGAGATTGTATTGAAAGTTCAGCCAAAAAATGAAGAGAGCCAAACTTTATTAGTTAATAATATTAACTTAAAAAAAGCTTTAAATATTTTTTCAAAATCAATGCAAACTTCTGTAGAAATTTCAGGTGCATGTTTTTATCCAGCAAAAATGTCCAAGTTTTTTAAATTAAACGATCTAGACACGACAACTTCAATTACCGCTATCCGTCTTGAGGGACCGAAAATTTCAGTGGTTGAGAGAGTCAACACTCTAAAAAAATTATTTGATGAATATAAAAAAACAATTTCAGTTCTTGAAAATTACCAATCAAGAATTTTTTGGCAAAACACAACAGATCTGCAATTTTTTAATAATAGTACAAATGTAGTTGTAAAAATAATTTTACCACCCGTTAATACTGATCAGTTTATAAATAAATTTGAAAATGAAGAATTGAAATATGTGGTAGATTGGGCGGGTAATTTAATTTGGGCTGAAATACCTGAAAATGATAGCGTGCTACTAAGACAATTAAGAATGGAAGTCATAAAACTTGGTGGGCACATGACAATTATCAAGGCGCCAAATCACGTCCGTATCAAAGAAGATTTTTTGACAATTGTTGATGAGAATATTAAAGTTTTATCTTTAAAGATCAAAGAAAGTTTTGATCCTAAGAAGATTTTAAATCCAGGAAAAATGTATTCAGGAATATAATGCAAACAAATTTTACAAAAAAACAATTACAAGACAGCAACATTAGTTCAGCAGATGGAATTTTAAGAAAATGTGTGCATTGTGGATTTTGTAATGCAACTTGTCCAACCTACCAGATCGTAGGAGATGAACTTGATGGTCCGCGCGGTAGAATTTATTTAATCAAAGACATGCTGGAAAACGACAAACCAGCTAATGAAAAAATAGCAAAGCACATTGACCGATGCTTATCTTGTTACGCTTGCATGACCACTTGTCCTTCAGGTGTTAACTATATGCACCTTGTAGATCACGCGCGAAATCATATAGAAAAAACTTTTGTTAGACCTTTCTTTGATAGATTTATAAGAAATTTGCTTTCCAAAATTTTACCAAGCCCAACTTTATTTAGAATGGCTGGTTATTCTGCAAGATTATTTTACCCATTTAGATTTTTATTTCCAAAAAAAATTAAAAATATGATGAAGTATATGCCAAATTCTTTTCCAGTATCTAGACAAGAAAATAAAGAAATATACTCACCAGTCGGAAAGACTTATGCAAGAGTTGCTTTGCTTACTGGCTGCGTACAAAGAGTCATTTCGCCACAAATTAATGATGCAACAATTGATATTTTGAACAGGCATGGCGTTGAAGTGATTGTGCCAAAAAAAGTGGATTGTTGTGGTTCGTTAAACCATCACTTAGGCAAAGAAGAGCTTGCTCATAAGTCTTTCATAAACAATATTAATTCATGGTTTAAATGGTATGAAGAAAAAAATCTTGATGCAATTTTAGTAACCACTTCAGGCTGCGGAACTACTTTAAAAGATTATGGTTATATTTTTAGGGATCATCCTGACAAAGAACTTAGAAGAAAAGCAAAAATGGTCTCATCGCTTGCAAAAGATGTAACTGAATATTTAGGAAAAAATATTAAATTAAATTATGTGAAAAAAGATAAAAAATTTACAATTGCTTATCACTCCGCATGTTCAATGCAGCATGGACAAAAAATACATAGTCAACCAATGGATTTATTAAAAAAAACTGGCAATGAAATAGTTGAGATACCGGATGGTCATTTGTGCTGTGGATCGGCTGGGACTTATAATTTGCTTCAAGATGAAATGGCCGCAGAACTATTAAAGAGAAAAGTTTCAAATATTGATAAAGTAAAACCTGATTTCATTTCAACTGGTAATATTGGATGTATGACACAGATTTCATCAGGAACAAAAATACCGATTGTTCATACCATAGAAATTTTAAATTGGTATACAGGTGGAGAAAAACCCATAGCGATTAATTTATTATGAAAAAAAAGATTTTAGTTACTAAAAATTTATTAAAAGAGACAGAAGAGCGTGTTCAGAAATTATTTGATACAAAATTAAATAAAGAAGAAAAACTTTACACAACAGAAGATATTATTGAGCTTTCTAAGGACTGTGATGGAATTTTATCTTTTAGTTCAGATAAAATAGATTCTGCAGCTATTAATAAATTATCAGATAAAGTAAAAATTATTGCGAACTATGCTGTGGGGTTTGGAAATATCGATACTAATGCTGCAGCAAAAAAAGGAATAGTTGTAACTAATACTCCAGAAGTTTTATCAGAAGCAACCGCCGATATTTCTATTCTTCTTTTATTAGGAGCATCAAGAAGAGCTTATGAGGGAAGAAAATTTGCTGAAGAACAAAGTTGGAGTTGGAGAACTGATTTTTTACTTGGCAAACAAATGTCTAATAGCAAATTAGGAATTCTTGGTATGGGAAGAATTGGCAGAGAAGTCGCAAAACGTGCTCGAGGCTTTGGTATGGAAATTCATTATCACAACAGAACTAAATTAGCGGCCCACTTAGAAGAGGGGGCAATTTATCACGACAATGTTAAATCGTTATTTAATAACAGTGAATTCCTATCTATTAATTGTCCCGCAACTAAAGAGACTACCAATTTAGTTAATGAACAATCGATTAATTATTTACCCGATGGTGCTGTTGTTACGAATGCAGCAAGAGGAGACATTATTGACGATACTGCCATGATTAAAGCAATGAAGAGTGGAAAAGTTTTTGCTCTAGGTCTAGACGTTTATAATGGAGAACCAAAGATTAATCCTGAATACTTAAAATTAAATAATCTTTTTTTACTTCCTCATATTGGCAGCGCAACTTTTAGAACGAGAATTGATATGGGTGATAGAGCAATCGATAACCTAGAAAACTTCTTTAATAATAAAAAACCTAAAGACCAGGTTAATTAAAAAGTATTTAAATAAAAAAATAATTAAAGTCTTGATATAGCAGATCTCCTGCAACCCATAATATCGCGGCCAGACCTAACCAACCAATCCATTTATATTTTTTTACATAAAGTGAAATAAAATTGGCCATAGTAGCCATTAAAACTATTGATAATACCAGACCGAAAACTAGCATCGCATAATGATCTCCGGCAGCACCTGCAACCGCTATTACATTATCTAGACTCAGAGAAATGTCAGCAAGAAGTATTGTTATTACTGCTGCACTGAATTTATTTTTCTTTTTTTCATCAAGCTCAATTCTTCCTTCATTTTCATCCTTTGACTTTATAATATCTACATACAATTTGTATACGACCCAAAGAAGCAGCACAGCTCCAAAAGTTTTTATTCCATTTATCTTTAATAAAAAAGCAGTGGCGCCAGCAAAGATAATTCTACAAACTACAGCGGCAATGGTACCGTAAATTAATACTTTTTTTCTAATTTGATCATTAAATTGCGACGCAGTCATACCTATGACGATCGCGTTGTCAGCAGAAAGCACGAGATCAATTAAAATAATTTTAATTAAAATTATAATTTCTTCGCTCATAAAATTTTGTTTATCTGTCTATTCATTTATCTAAATAAAATAAATTAAATAAAACTATTTTAAATTATTACAATCAACGGTTGTTTTTTACTTAAGATTCTTATGTATTTGCGCATTTTTTTTTTAAAGACTGAATAGGTTATTTTTGCTTTAATCGCTTCCAGTTAATTAACTAAATAAGGGAATATAAATGACAAAACTAAAAAACGAAGTTACGTCATTGGAGTCTAAAAAAACTTCAAGACGTAAGTTTTTCAAAGCTGCTGCAGCCACAGGTGCTGTTGCCGCTGCTTCTCTTGCAATGCCGAATATATCGGTTGCGCAAAGTGCAGTGACTTTAAAAATGCAATCTGCTTGGGGACCGGCTGACGCTGATCCATTCTTTACTATGAATAAGCAGTATGCTCAAAAAGTTGAAGCTTTATCTGGAGGAACATTAAAGATTGAAGTTCTTGCAGTAAACGCAGTATTAAAAACTGCTGAAATCGCTGATGGTGTTAGCACAGGTGTTGTTGATGCTGGTCATACGGTTACAGCTTATTGGTACGGTAAAAACCCTGCGTCTTCATTATTTGGAACTGGTCCTTCTTACGGTTTCTCATCTCAAGAGTTAATGGGATGGATCGAGTACGGCGGAGGAAGAGCTCTATATGAAGAAACTTTAAGAGCCACAAAGTTAGACTACGTAGGCTTCTTTGCAATGCCAATGCCAGCTCAACCATTTGGTTGGTTTAAAAAAGAACTTAAGAGCTTAGCTGATATCAAGGGTTTAAAATACCGAACTGTTGGTTTAGCTACAAATGTTCTTCAAGGTATTGGTATGACTGTTCTTCAGTTGCCAGGTGGAGAAATTCAGCCTGCAATGAAAACAGGTTTGATTGATGCAGCTGAATTCAATAACCCATCTTCTGACAGAAATTTTGGAATGCAAGACGTTTCTAAATTTTAGTCATTAGGTAGTTTCCATCAATCACAAGAAATGTTTGAGATAACTTTCAATAAAAAGAAATTTGATAGTTTATCTAAACAACATCAGAATATTTTAAGAATAGCGGCAGAAGCTGCAAATACTGATAATTATTGGTATGCTCTTAAGAGATACTCTGATGATTTAAATAAATTAGTTGCCGAGTCAGGCGTTAAACCTTTTGCAACTCCAAAAGATATTTTGGCTGAGCAAATGAAGTCCTGGGATAAAGTCATAGCTGATTTCTCATCTAAAGATCCTTTATTCAAAAAAATCGTTGACTCTCAAAAAGCATATGCAAAATCTGTGATGAAGTATTTATTACTTAATCAGCCAGATTATTCTATTGCTTTTAGAAATACTTTTGGCGATCCAGCTAACGTAAAAGTATAATACTCAAATATAATTAAAAAAGGGGTGCTTAGCGCCCCTTTTTTTTTGTCATAAGAGGGAGGATTAATTGAAGTCATATATTAATTTTGCAGATCAGTTTGTGGTTTGGGTTGGGAGAGCATTTGCTTGGTGCGTATTTGTTCTTACCGCTGCAGTTATGTATGAAGTCATTATGAGATATTTTTTTAATGCTCCTACTCTTTGGGCATTTGATTTTACAATTCAGATGTATGGAGCTTTAATTATGATGGGTGGCGCATCCGCGATTAGTACTAAATCACACGTTAGAGCAGACATGTACTACAATAAGCTATCTGAAAAAGGTCAAGGAATTTTAGATTTATTTTTATATATTGTTTTCTATGTTCCGGGTGTTTTTGCTTTAACTTATGCAGGATATTTTTATGCACAAAAAGCTTGGATAGTTGGTGAAAAAAGCTGGAATAGTCCAGCTCAAATCCAAGTTTATTTTAGCAAAAGCTTAATACCAATTGCAGGTTTACTTTTAGTGATTATTGGAATTTCAGAAATCTTTAGATGTATTATTTGTATTAAAGAAGGTAAGTGGCCTGAGAGAATAAATGATGTTGAAGAAACAGAAAAAATGATTTTAAGAAAAATTCAAAAAGGTGAGAGCGTGAAAGGTTTAGTTTAAATAAAATATTATGGAGTGGGCAGCAAATATTACAACAGCTAACTGGGTTGGTTTACTACAAGTAACGTTGTTCGTATTTATAATTCTTCTAGGTTTCCCAATGGCATTCACACTACTCGCGATGTCCGTGATATTTGGTTATTACGCTTTTTTTGATGCAAAGTTGTTTGCTGAGGTAGGCGTTTTTGGAAATAGAATATTCGACTTAATTGTTAAAAATGCTTTTTCGACCATGGAGAACCATGTGTTGATTGCAATCCCACTGTTTTTATTTATGGGATATATTGTTGAAAAAGCTGGAATTGTTGCAAGATTATTTAATGCAATTAGAGTTGCAACTTATAAACTGCCAGGCTCGTTAGCTGTTGCGTCCTTAATTACTTGTGCAATATTTTCAACAGCTACAGGTATAGTTGGCGCTGTTGTAACTTTAATGGGTTTACTGGCTTGGCCAGCAATGGTGAATAATGGCTACAACAAACAATTTGCTTCAGGAGTTGTAACTGCGGGTGGATGTTTGGGAATTTTAATACCTCCTAGCATCATGTTTATTGTTTATGCTGTTGTAGCAGCATTATCTCCATTAAGATTATTTGCAGCTGCCATGCTACCAGGTCTTATGTTGGCTGGTCTTTACATAATTTATGTAATTGTTGCTGCATCATTAAATCCAAAACTTGCACCAAAACCAAAATTAAGCGAAATACCTCCAAGAGCAAAAATTTATAAAGATCTTGTAGTATCTTTTTTACCATTATTTTTAATTATAGTTTTAGTCCTAGGATCTATTCTTGGTGGACTTGCAACCGCTTCAGAAGCAGCAGCCGTTGGCGCGGTTGGTGCTTTAGGTCTTGCATTTTTCTATAAAACTATGAATTGGAATATGTTTAAAGATTCAATTTATTTAACTGCAAGATCAAGCACTATGATCATTTGGTTATTTGTAGGATCTTCATCCTTTGCATCGGTTTTTGCCTATTTAGGAGGACAAGATATATTTGATGCTTTCTTTAAATCTCTTGATCTAAAACCTTGGCAATTTTTAGTAATAACACAAATTATAATTTTTGTTTTAGGTTGGCCATTGGAGTGGACAGAAATTATAATTATTTTTGTTCCAATCTTTTTACCTTTAGTAAAATATTACGGAATAGATCCTTATTTCTTTGGAATTTTAATTGGACTTAATTTACAAACATCATTCTTGTCTCCACCTATGGCAATGGCAGCTTTTTATTTAAAAGGCGTACAAGGAGACAAAGTAAGCTTGCAAGAAATTTTCAAAGGCGGATATCCGTTTATATTTATGGTTATTTTCGCAATGTTTTTATTATATAATTTCCAAGGCCTTTCAACTTGGCTTCCAAAGTACCTTTTTGATTAAATTTTTTTAATAAAATAATTCCAAATGAAACCATGTTTTTTATCCGCCAAACAAATTATTGATAAAATTAAGAATAGTGAGTTTTCATCAGTAGAGTTAGCAAATAGTTTTATTGAAAGAATAGAAGAATTTGAAAAAAAAATTCATGCTTGGGCTTTTTTTGATAAAAAATCGTTTTTAGAAAAATCTAAAGAAGCAGATGATTGGAGATTGTCAGGGAAGCCGTTGGGTCCTCTGCATGGTCTTCCAATTGCAATTAAAGATATTTTCAAAACTGATGATATGCCGACAGGTTATGGAACATCTTTAAAAGATGGTCATCGTACAAGAGATGAAGCAGAGGTAGTAAGACTTCTTAAAAATGCAGGCGCTATTATTATGG
>Ga0102894_1000319_pt1 | contig 10950 bp, 8 predicted proteins | sample Colrivmeta1554A3_FD_78448 | JGI IMG/M metagenome (GOLD analysis project Ga0102894, IMG submission 78448) | Estuarine microbial communities from the Columbia River estuary - metaG 1554A-3 | ecosystem: Environmental > Aquatic > Marine > Intertidal zone > Estuary | place: USA: Columbia River Estuary...
AACGTAGTAAGTGCAGGAGCTTCTATTGTTTACAATTTGAACCAAATGCAGACATTAACAGGAGCAATTTCGTACACATTGAATCCGAATATTCAATTTGGAGATCAAATTAAATACATTCTGAAAACAGACAACGGCTTATGGGTGAAGAGAGATACTATTGTTAAAACTTACGGAGCCTATAATTTACAGGTTACGGAGAACGCAAGTACCTCAACAAACTGGACAGGTAACTGGAGTACGACAACAAGTACCTTTGTTTCATCTCCAAAATGTTTTACCGATACACCAACAGGAAATTACGTGAACAATGCGAATACGACCTATTCATATGTTCCAACAATTGATCTTACGAGTGCTTACGCTGCAAAAATTACGTTTTATGCGAAGTGGAATATTGAGGCGGATTTTGACTACGCTCAGTTTCAAGTTTCCATCGATGGTGGGACAACGTGGATTGGTCAGTGTGGAAATTACACGAACGCTGGAACGAGCGCAAATGGAAGTGTTCAGCCAAATAACCAACCAGTTTATGATGGCATTATGACCAACTGGGTATTGGAAGAAATAAACTTAAGTGATTATTTAGGTCAAATCATTAAGGTGCGTTTTCAATTGAAATCTGACGGTGGAACACGAAAAGATGGATTCTATTTTGATGATTTCTCCATCTACTATAATATTCAAGGTCCAGCTGTGACACCTACCGCTCAATTTACAACGACTAATTCTGTTGTTTGCTCTGGCATGAGTGCTTCTTTCAACGATACTTCTTTGGATAATCCAACATCATGGTCATGGAACTTTGGTGATGGTGGAACGGATAATGTTCAAAATCCAATGCACATTTTCACAACTGCAGGAACATACACGGTTCAATTAACCGTTACGAATGCAGCGGGAAGTAACACAACATCTCAAGTGATTACCGTGAATCAAACTCCAAATTTGACCATCTCAACTTCGGATACGGATGGAGTCGTTTGTCTTGATGGTGGACTGATTACCTTATCATCTAATCAAACGGGAACTGTTTTTAACGGAACAGGAGTAAACGGAACTTCTTTCGATCCAATGATTGCGGGAATTGGAGTGCAAATGATTACGGGAACTTATACAGACGGAATTGGTTGTATAGCGAATGAGTCTTTGTCTATTGTTGTAGAGGACTGTGCTTCGATTTCAGAATTGGCAAGTTTTGGTGTTCAGGTATTCCCTAATCCAAATCAAGGTTCGTTTACCATCAAAGGACTTGAACTTGAATCAGCATTTTCTGTGTATGATTTGAATGGTAAAATCATCTTTGAGGGAATTGCTTCATCCACAATGCAGCAAATTCAATTACCGAAAATCACATCAGGAATTTACTACCTGCAGTCCACTAAAAACGGACAGATTGGTCAATTGAAATTCGCAGTCTTAAATTAAGATTGAATAAACGCTGCAAGGCGATCGATATATGCTTGATACCCCATGACAAATGGGGTAGTCTCGTGTTCTCCACCTGGGACTAAAATGGCTTCTTTTGCTCCTGATTTGTGGTCATAAACAAGTTGACCATGACTGGACATCGATAAAAATGAATCGGCCATTCCGTGTATCCACAATAAGGGAACGTTTACTTTTTTAATTTCTGTGGCGTTGTCAATTTTCAAATCTACTAGGAACGAACCTGGCATCGACAAAAGCGCGGCATCTTGAATCATGATTTCTGCAGAAGCGAAAGGTGCTTCGAGAATAATTTTGGATGGTTGTAGGGCGTATTCACTAGCGTGTCCTGCGACTTCGCAAACTGGTGCTGAGCCCAATGAAAAACCAAACATCACGAAGCGATCGTTGCTCAATCCGCGGTCTTTTAACCATGAAATAGCGGATGAGGTAGAAGCATACATGTTTGCTTCTGTAGCCGTTCCTTCGCTCATGCCAAATCCTGGATAGTCGAACATCAGTACCCCGTATCTTCCGAGTCCACCAATGTTTGCGTATAATTTTTCACGGCACCAGTAGAAGTCCATGTGGTCTTTGTTTCCGTGACAGTACAAAATAACCGTGTCTTGACTGATTTGATTCGTGTCACCAACATAGATCCCTTGAACTTGAACGGTTTTCCCATCAATATTCACAGGAAAATGAACACGGTGAATCAAACTATCTGGAACAGCAAATTGTCCGTTTAGCTCCAAGGAAACTTCGCCTGTGAAGGCATCCAATTGGTAACTTTCAAGTTTTGCCCCATTGAACAAAAAGGAATCTAGTCGCTTACGACAAGAAAGTAAACTAAGGGCGATAAAAAGCAGTGCGATGTATTTCATTATTTCAAGTGATAAGTGATGCCGAAATAGAGTCCAAGTGCACCGCGATTATTGAGCATACTTGGATAATTCACGACGATATTTTGATTGGATTGATTGGGAGCGAGCATTTTTAACTCTGCTTGGTAGCTCCATTTAGGACGAATCCATTGGTGTCCGAGTTGAACACTTGGAATCCAAAATTGTGCGTTTGGACGTCCTTGAGATTCCGTTTTGTAGGGATCGAACCAGTTGCTTAGTCCAGCATAAAAGAAATTATAATGCTTACTTTCTATTTTACACATTGCATCTAATTGAACCGGTTTCGAATGCTTTCCATACTTCAAATAATAGTTGGCGTCCAACTGTGGCCAAAATCGATTCGCACCGGTATAAAAGTCCACGAAGATATTCATGGTTCCTTGCGCACTGACGCCCATTTTGTCATTTTTCCAGATGCTTTGCGATATACCGAGGTCTGTTTGACCAATTCCAAATGCGAGGGAAGTTGTATGCAGGTTTCCAAAAATGGTGGTTTTATTCGTGACTCCGTAGCCATAGCCCACCGCTGTAAATGGAATCGGAATCGCACCAATTCCTGGAATTTTTGCAACGGGTCCACCGAAGTTTCCAGTGATGACTTGTTGACCCTTTTTCAATGGTTCCACGAAGCGTGCAGGAGCGCAGCTGGCTAAGGCAGCCAGAACAGCGATTAAAAAGATATTTATTCGATACATGATTCAAAGATAGGAACTTTGAACAAATCAAATTCATTACCTTTGTTTTATGGCAGGATCTAGTTACGGTACGCTTTTTAAAATCAGCACATTTGGTGAATCTCACGGAGAAGCCATTGGCGGAGTAATTGATGGTGTTCCTGCCAATTTTCAATTGGATTTAGTAGCGATTCAAAACGAGCTTAATCGCCGTAAACCCGGACAATCAGAACTAACGACACCTCGTTCCGAGTCGGACCAAGTTCAATTTTTATCCGGAATTTTTGAAGGAAAAACAACGGGAACGCCGATTGGATTCATGATTTCAAATACCAATGTAAAATCTGCGGATTACGACCACATGAAGGATGTTTTTCGTCCCTCACACGCTGATTACACGTATCAACATAAGTATGGACTCCGTGATTACCGTGGCGGTGGACGCAGTAGTGCAAGAGAAACTGCATGTCGGGTAGTTGCCGGTGCGATTGCGAAGCAAATGTTGCAATCCATTGGTATACAGTTTAGTACCTATGTTTCACAAGTGGGAACAGTTGTTCTAAACACAAAAGAGTTTTATCCACTTTCAGTAATTGAAGCAAGTCCCGTTCGTTGTCCAGATGCGACAATAGCACAACAAATGATTGCTCGAATAGAAGAAATAAAAAGTTTGGGTGATTCGATTGGTGGGACAGTTCAATGTGTGATCACAGGTGTTCCAGTTGGACTTGGCGAACCTGTATTTGATAAATTGCATGCGGAATTAGGAAAAGCGATGTTGTCCATCAATGCGGTAAAAGGATTCGAAATTGGATCAGGGTTTTCTTCGTTGGGAATGACAGGAAGTGAGCATAACGACGTATTCTTGCCAAACGGACAAACGAAAACCAATCATTCCGGTGGAATTCAAGGTGGAATATCGAATGGCATGCCCATTGATTTTCGCGTGGCCTTTAAACCGGTAGCGACCATTATGCAGGACCAGGTTTCCATTGATCGAGATGGAAACGAAATCACCATTGAGGGTAAGGGACGTCACGATGCCTGTGTTTTACCGAGGGCCGTTCCCATTGTTGAATCAATGGCTGCCATCGTTTTATTAGATTTTTATTTACGAAATAAAGCAATTCACCTTTAAAAAATAGCAATATGTTACAACGCATTCAAACCATTTATTTCATCATTGTGATGGCGATTTTATCCAGCTTATTGTTTGGGATGGAGTTATTTACCATGTCAGATGGAAAACTCAATTACACTCAATCTGTTTTTGGTGTCGAGCGTCAAGATGTCAAAGGTGGATATGTAGAATGGTTGAGTAATTACCAGTTCACGTATGTTTTCGTCATTTTTCTTGTCCTGTTCACGTTCGTTGCGATGATGTCCTATAAAAACTTGAAACGTCAATATACCTTGGCGAAAATGACGCTATTTATGTACTTGTTATTTGTGCTAGCGGTCATTTTGGTAACGACTTTCGGTGTGAACGGCTATTCTCCAAAAGAAATCACTGGAGTGCATGTTGGAATTGGTTTTTACATGCTCGTTTGTGGATTACCTTTTACGTACTTTGCAATGAAAGGCGTTCAAAAGGACAAAGTACTATTGGCTTCTTTGAATCGTTTGAGGTAGATCAAGGTCTTTTATTAGACATTTCTTGAGAACTGTCAAACTATTTATTATCCTTATCTTTGCCCGCCCAACTTACGGGAATTAGACTATGAATTTCTTATCCATTGAAAATTTAACCAAATCATACGGCGAGCGAATGATTTTCGCAGACCTTACTTTTGGTATCGACCAAGGTCAAAAAGTGGCCATTGTAGCAAAAAATGGATCGGGAAAAACGACGATGATGCGCTGTATCATGGGAATGGAGCCAGTTGATTCTGGTAAAGTTACCTTTCGTAAGGACATACGCGTAGCGTTCATGGAGCAGACCGAGAACATGCGCGAGGATCAAACAATTCTCGAATCGATTTTCGATCATGATTTACCGGAACTGAAATTAATCAAAGAATATAATATCGCTGTTGCTAAAAACGATGAAGCGAAATTAGAGGAATTATATCAGTCCATTACGGAATTGAATGCATGGGACACGGAGGTGCGTGTGCAACAAATTTTGTCCGTATTGAAATTGGAGGACATGGATAAACGCATTAGCGAATTATCCGGTGGACAAAAAAAGCGTGTTGCGTTGGCAAAAGTATTGCTTTCCGATGCCGATTTTTTAATCCTCGATGAGCCAACGAATCACTTGGACCTCGACATGATCGAATGGTTAGAAAACTATTTATCTTCTTCTAAATCGACGATATTAATGGTGACTCACGACCGTTATTTCTTGGAAGTCGTGTGTGATACTATTTTGGAATTAGCTGATCAAACCATTTATCGCTATAAAGGAAATTTCTCGTATTATTTAGAGAAAAAAGCGGAGCGTCAAGAGCAAACACAATCAACAATTGAGAAGGCAAAAAACACCTTCCGAAAAGAATTGGATTGGATCCGACGTCAACCAAAGGCTCGTGGAGTGAAACAAAAAGCACGCGTAGATGCCTTCCAAGATGTGAAAAAAGTAGCATCTCAACGATTAGACGAGGACGAACTGGAATTGCCAGTTAAAATGGAACGATTAGGTTCAAAAATCGTTGAATTCCATAAGGTGAGTAAGTCCTACCCTAATCGTGTGATATTAAATGACTTCTCGTACAATGTCCAACGTCAAGAACGATTGGGGATTGTAGGAAATAATGGAGCTGGTAAAACAACGTTCCTGAAAATGTTGGTTGGACAAGAAGAGGTTGATAAAGGAAAAATTGTACTCGGAGAAACTGTTGTATTTGGTTATTACTCTCAAGATTTAATCAAAGTGAATGACGACTTTAAAGTTATTGATGTTGTGCGTGAAGTGGCAGAATACATTCCACTAGAAAAAGGACGTCAAATGTCCGCCGCACAATTATTGGAACGTTTCTTATTTCCACGTGACATGCACTATCAATTCGTGCACAAGTTAAGTGGAGGTGAAAAACGTCGATTGAAATTGTTGCGTGTACTCATGAGCAATCCAAACTTTTTGATTCTCGATGAGCCAACGAATGACTTGGATATTTTCGCGATGTCTGTGTTGGAGGAATATTTACGCCAATTTCAAGGCTGTTTGATTGTCGTTTCTCACGACCGTTACTTCATGGATAAAATGGTCGATCACTTGTTCGTTTTTGAAGGACAAGGTGAGCTGAAAGATATTGTCGGAAACTATACCGTTTTCCGTCAGCAGCAGTTGGACAAAAAACGCGGTGTGAAACAAAACATCACCAAGGAAGAACCCGAGATCAAAGAAAAAACAATTTCTCCATCGGCTTTAGAAACAAAAAAACGAAAATTATCCTTCAAAGAAAAAGAAGAATACGAAACCATTGAGCGTCGCCTTCCGGAATTAGAAAAGACGAAGGATGAACTGACCTTGACATTATCCAGCGGAGAATTAACGAATGAGGAACTCATGAAAAATGGAACCGCCTTAGGGAAAGTAGTGGAAGAGATTGATAGCTTAACAGAGCGTTGGATAGAATTAGCAGAGTTTATTTAGGCAACTATTCTTTTCAATAAAACGTCCTTTTTTGCGTTGTTCAACTTATTTGACCAACTTTATTCCTCAAATCAGATTACATGAAGTTACGACACATTTTCTTTTTATTGAGTTGCACGTTTTTTTTCTGGAAATCCGAAGCTCAAACATTGGTGTTTGCTGAGTTAACAGGTTCACCAAATATGAACACGACAGGCTGGAATTTAACCGGTGCAGCAGCGACAGGGGATACTGGAGGTGATGTGAATGTAGATCCAGATGAATTGATTCTCACCAATAATATCGGAAATTCGAGTGGTGCCATTTTTTACAATCAAGCAATTGACTTAGGTACCTGTTACCAATGGAATGTACAATTTGATTTTCGCATGTTCGATGGAACTAGTGCGGATGGAATTGCTTTTTGCTTCTTAGACGTTCCGCCAACGGGATTCGTTTCGGGTGGTGGAGTCGGAATTCCGTCTACAGCGAATGGCATTAAAGTCGTATTCGACACATACAATAACTGCGGTGGAGCCAATCCGGAAATTCAAATTTACAGTGGACCTGGTTACAATGAATGCATCGCAGGAATCACAACCTTAAACAATGTTGGTGGTAATTTAAATTTCCTTCGCTCCAGCACGTATAATACTGCGGTCATCTCGTACAATTACGGAGTTGTTACTGTTTCGGTGAATGGAACTCAATATTTATCCGGAACATATAACTTGAACTTTGCGGGATACATGGGTTGGACAGCCAGTACAGGTGGATCAAATGACCGTCACTCCATTCGCAACGCTACGATTTACGCGGACATTGCTACATCTAACGCAGGTCCCGATGTGAGTGTGTGTAATGGACAAACAGCGCAAATAGGAAGCATAAACAATACCAACTACATTTATTCTTGGACTGCGGCTCCGGGTTTAAGTCAAAATACGATTTCCAATCCGATTGTCAATTTAGCGAATACTGGAAACACACCGATTTCTCAGACGTATACGGTGACGACAAATCTCGTGTCTAATCCCAATTCATGTCCTTCGTTTGATAGTGTGGTGGTAACGGTGAACCCCTTGTTCAACGACACGCTACCAATCAGTATTTGTCAAGGAGCATCCTACACTTTAGGAACTCAAACATTTTCTACTTCCGGATTTCATCCTGTTGTCTTTCCCAGTGTTTTGGGTTGTGACTCTACAGTCGTGTTAAACTTGACCCTTTTACCTAATTTAACAAATAATCAAACTGTGCATATTTGTCAGGGTGCAAGTTATACGTTTGCGGGAAACACGTTAATTTCTTCAGGTACTTATACGCAATTGTTGCAAACAGCGTCGGGCTGTGACTCAACGATTAACTTAACCTTAATCGTAGATCCTATCCTCACTTCCAACATTCAAGCTTCCATTTGTCAGGGTGGAAGTTATACTTTTGGTATGCAAACATTAACTACTGCTGGAAATTACAGCCGAACGATTCAAACCGTTGCGGGATGTGATTCCATCATCAATCTGACGCTGACGGTGAATCCTGTTTTAGCTTCCACTAGTTCCATGACCTTCTGTCAAGGGCAGTCAACGTTGTTTTTTGGTCAAACCTTAACGAGCACAGGAGTTTACAATCACACATTACAGACTGTAGCTGGATGTGATTCCGTGGTCACCTTGAATTTAACGGTGTATCCAATTCCTGCAGCACCTATTTTGACTGGCGACAGTCCTGTGGAGTGTCCCGGAGATCTTGTTTCCTTGCACATCGATCCGGTATCAAATGCACTTTATAGTTGGTCCGGACCGCTGAATTTCGCATCAACAAACACGGATGTATTCTTTCCAGTTCAAATCGAACAAATGGGAAATTACAGTGCGACGATTTCCATCAATGGATGTGTTTCAAGTCCATCGGTGATCCCCGTTTCCATCACAAATATTTACAACTACGAGGACTTTGATTTTCCAAATGTCATCACACCAAATGGCGATGGATTCAATGATGAATTGGATATTGAAGCCATGTTTAAATCCTGTCAGGAATATCAGTTAAAGGTATTCAATCGATGGGGGAACATGATTTATTCCGGAAAGCGTTTCGACACGCCATTCGATGGAAAAGACATGCATGGAGCTGTGCTTCAGGATGGTGTTTATTTCTACTTACTCGAATTCGATCAAAAGAAGAAAAGTGGATTCATCCACCTCATCCGTTAATTTAAAATCCGGGCTTCGTTACCAAATTGACGGTAAGAAACAATCACAGATAGTGTTGCAAGCAGTAACATGATTCCCAAACTAATGCAATAATATCCCACGGATAAGGTTCCAGAAATCAATTCTTTTGTGGAAAGAACGATGTTCACTACCGGAATAGCAGCTGTCATGGCATTTAATTCAATTCCTGGAAAGAAACCAATCATGGCAGGAAGGACCATTACGAAATTCAATGGAGTAATGATGCTTTGCGCTTCTTTAAATGATTTCGCATACACAGCAATGGGAATCATGGCGCCAGCAAAAAAGACCACTAGAGGGAAAAGCAAACTAAACATGGCAATGATAAACGATGGTGTTAGAATTCCATGAACTATGTCTAAAATCTCTTTGTTGTCCACGATGTCTAAAAACTCAATGGAAACAAATAGTCCCAAGAGTGCACAACTTGCGGCCAACATACCAGATGTGACAACAACCATCATTTTTCCGACTAATATCTGCCATCTAGAGACAGGAGTCGTCAGTAAAGTTTCAATGGTTCCACGTTCTTTTTCCCCTGTGAACAAATCAATGGCTGGATACATACAACCGATAAATCCAAAAGCAATAAAGATGTATGGTAAAATCCCACCAGCGAGTTGTCCGATCATCTTTTTATCACTGGCACAATTTTGAAAAACAGGTACAAGTGGATGTAGTTTTTCCGCATCCACGCCAAGTTCTTCTAATCTGGCAGATTCAGCTTTGTCTGAAATGTAATTCATGTAGGATTCAGCTCGTTCTTGTCGTCCAACTTCGGAAGCGTCAAATAACCACGTTAAGGAAATGGTTTTTTTTGTTTGTGCTAATTCCGCTTCGTTTTTCGGGACAATGAGTCCAAGTTGAATTTCTCCTTGTTCAATGGCTCTTTTTAGTGCGGCAGAGTCTTCAAAGTTTTGTAATTCTTTTTTCCCTAATCCATCGGGCATTTCTTCGAGTTGATTCCAATATTTCGCGCCCAAATCACCCCAAACACCAATTTTCAATTTCTCCTCACTTGCTTTTTTCTCAAAAGAAGAGGAAACATTGACGAACAAGGTCAGCGTAATCGGAAACACAAGCAGGGGAATCAATAACATCGTGCGCATCGTGCGTTTGTCACGTAAGGTATCGATGAGTTCTTTTTTGAATATGGTAAAAATCATGAGGAATGAATTAACGTTGAACAATACGGATGAATTCTTCCGTTAGATTACTAGCTTCCATGTTTTGACGAAAATCGGACATGGGTCCGTTGTATTTAAGTTGTCCTTTGTGAACAATCGCGAGTTCGTCGCATAACAAATCAACTTCACTCATAATGTGACTAGAGAAAATAACTGTCTTTCCTTGATCTTTACAATCGCGAATCAATTGAATGATGTTCTCAGCAGTAATAACATCCAATCCACTTGTAGGTTCATCAAAAATCACAACTTCTGGATCATGAATCATTGTTCTGCAGATCGAAACTTTTTGTTTCATCCCTGTGGATAGTTTCCCGATGCGTTTTGATTGAAAATCGTGCATGTCTAGTAAGTCATACAATTTCTCTTTTCTTGGCTCGTATACTTCTTTTGGAATAGAATATAAATCTGCGAAGTATTTGATTATTTCATTGGGTGTTAATCGTGCGTATAGTCCGGTTGCTCCGGTTAAGAATCCCATTTTTCTTCGTGCCTCTTGCGGGTCTTTCAATGCGTCAATTCCGCAGATGTTGATTGACCCAGATGTTGGCTTAAAAATGGTAGAAATCATTCTTAAGGTTGTGGTTTTTCCAGCACCATTTGGCCCTAAAAGTGAGAATATTCTACCGGGCTGACACGTGAGGCTAACTCCATCAACTGCAATTGCTTTGTCTTCAGTTGTGTTGAGCTCTTTTCGTTGTTGCTTAGAGAGAATGAATTCTTTACGTAAATCCGTTATTTCAATCATGAATAGTTATTTTAATCGAATATAAAAAAAGCATTTTAATTAAAGTCCCTTAATTGGATGACTTAGGAGGAATAAGTACAGGAACGGACAGAAATCATTATAGATGATAGGTGAGGGATGACGGTTTGGTGCTAGGAAAAGTAGGGTTTTTTCTCGTGTGTAATTGTGCGCCATTTTGCTTACAGCATGTTATG
>Ga0102894_1000320_pt1 | contig 10927 bp, 5 predicted proteins | sample Colrivmeta1554A3_FD_78448 | JGI IMG/M metagenome (GOLD analysis project Ga0102894, IMG submission 78448) | Estuarine microbial communities from the Columbia River estuary - metaG 1554A-3 | ecosystem: Environmental > Aquatic > Marine > Intertidal zone > Estuary | place: USA: Columbia River Estuary...
GTAGGAGACGAACCGGTTTTTCGGTTCCTCCGCCGGGTTCTCGAGGACGAAGCAGAGGCGGCGGTTCTTCTCGTGCAGGATGAGCGGCGCGCGGTAGATCAGCTTCTGTCGGCCGTCGGCGTCGGTGATGCCCATGAAGAAGTTCACGACTTCTCGCTTGGTCATGACCAGCGGGCTGCGGCTGCGGCCGGAGGGCTCGGCGTAGAAGACTTTGCCGCCCATGCTGCACAGGAGGCGGGCCTTGCTGAAGTTCAGCACGTCGAGGCCTCCGAACGGGAAGTCCTCCACGTTGATGTTGAACTTGCGGACCATGACCTTCTGGGAGGCTTCCGAGGCGAACATGACGACCAGCGCTTCACGGTCGTTCTCCGCGAGGTTGAAGCCGGCGAAGGGCACCCAGGTCTCGATCGGCTTGGCGCCGGGCTTGCCGCTCGGGTCGGGCACCATGGCTTTACGGACGATCGCCACGTTGGCCGGACCTTCGTAGAGGATGGTGCCGCTGGGCGTCATCGCGTTCGGATAGACCGGCGTCACGTCGCGTTCGCCCTGCACGCCGAGTTCCATGGTCTCTCCTTCCGGGAGGACGGGCATCTCCCACCAAGTGAGGGTGAGGGCGCAGGTGCGTTCCGCCTGGCTGCGGGAGCGGGCGTCGCCGCCCGTCTTGCCGGCGGCCTTCTTGGCCGCGCCGGCCGTGCCGCCGGGTTTCTTCGGCTCAGGTTCGGCGGCGGCCGCAACAAGGGCAAGGGCCGCGAGCAGCAGCCCCGTCAGGGTATTCCGGAAGGACATAGGATCAGATTTCGTTCGCGTTGAGCCAGCGGATGGAGGTCGCCTTGAAGCGACGGCCGAGCAGACGGTTGATGTTCCAGTTCTCGCGTTCGGCCGGCGACGCGTTGGCGGGCAGGCGGATGTTGCCGAGGCCGCCTCCCGGATGGAGGCTTTCGTAGGCGTCGAGCATCGGGATGAAGTCGTAGTCCTTGGTGAACTGTCCGTTCACGCGGTAGCTGAGGCGACGACGGTTGATCTCCTCGTAGGCCGGGCCGCGGGCGGCCGGGATCATCATCTGCGCGCCTCGCTGCACGACGACCTCCACCCAGGCGCGGCCGATGGTGTTGCCCGCGTTGTCGAGGGCTTCGCCGTAGGCGCGGATGGTGAAGGTGTCCGAGCGCGGCGTGAGGTTCGGCCCGACGGAGTTGAGCACGTCCATCTGGGTGACGAGCTGCGGGGCGCCGAGGCCGGCGGTGACGCGTTGGTCGGCGTTGGTGCCGGACTGCTGGCTCATCGAGGCCAGGTTGGGGAAGCGCGCGGCGCCGGCGTTGGTGGCCTTGCGCAGCACGCCCCACACGCCCGCTCCGTCGCCATTCTTGTCGGTGAAGTTCGGCGAACCTCGTCCGCTGCCGCCATTGGGGTCCGTGAAACTGGTCGCCGTATTGGGGGCCGCCGGCGCGGGGAAAGTGCCGTCGGAGAGGTTGCCGCCGGCGTCGCGGATCGCCTGGGTGTTGATGCCCGATCGGTCGATCGCCGCTTGCAGCGCGCCTTTCAGTCCGTGTTGGCGGAACTCCGGCGCGTTGGAATCCAGCAGGCGACGGTTCACGAAGTCGGCCAGGGACATGAAGGGGCCGCGATCGCGCACCTCCTTGACCACCTCGGCCGCCAGCCGGTCGATTTCGACGTCGGTGAGTTCGCGGTAGTTGTTCCAGGCGCCGATGTCGCCGCCGGCCGGCCGGAAGGACCGCGCGAAGCGCGTCAGGACCGTGCCGCTGACGGAAGTGCCGTCAGGCATGGTCTGCCCGCGCATGCCGGCGAGGACGGCCTTCCACGCGGCCTTCGAGGTCGAGTTGACGTTGAAGCCGCCGTCATAGAGCGCGTTGCGGGAGAGGTAGGTCGGGTGCGGGAACTCGTGCGTGGCGGGGAAGGTGCCGTCGGCGGCGGCGGTCCGGGCATCCGGCTGGAAGACCACGCGCTTGTTGGCCAGCGGATTGTAGCCGGCTTCGAGGGCCCCCTTGATGTCTCGGAACGACGTCACGTCGAAGCCGCCCACGTTGCCGACGGCCCGGCGGATCCCGGCGGCTTGGTCGGTGGCGACATCGGTGGCCACGGGCAGGTCAGGTCCGCCAGGGAAGGCGTTTCTTTCTCCGGGGATCGAGTAGGAATTCGCCTGGAGGTTCAGGCCGCTGAAGTAATAGGCGTCCCAGAGGGCGAGGTTCGCCACGAAGGCGTGGTCGGTGCGCACGTTGGCGAAGTTACGGACCATGCGCGTGCCTTCGTGGATGCCGACGTAGCCGTTCTCGGGGATGGCCTTGTCGGTGCCGGTCTCGACCTTGGGGCCGGGCCAATCGGTGACCTTCGTCAGGTCCACGATGCCGGGGTGGGCGAAAGAGGAGCCGACGGTGAGGTCGGCGTCCGTGTTGACTTGCGCGAAGCCGGCCGAACCCAGCTGGGCGAGCGAGAGCAGCGGCCGGCGCGGCACGGGGAAGAGCACGGTGTCCGAGCGCTGGCTGATGGAGGGATCCACGCTGGCGCCCCAGTAGGCGTTTATGTTGTTCGCGCTGAGCGCCATCTGGGGGAAATCGTCGAGGCCTCGCTGCGAGAGCACCCAGCCGATCGGCGTATGGGCCTTGCCGTCGTAACCGTAGAGGTGGGCCTGCTGCGGGCGCATGCTCAGGAAGAACGGCGACATCGGGGCGTTGAAGATCTCGGGGGGCGTCACGAGCTGGCGCGAGTTGTCGACGTCGATGCGGAAGTTGGAGGAGGCCGAAGTGTTGTTGGACGGGTACCAGATGTCGCGCGTCTGGCCGGTCATCTCCGCGGAACGCAACAGGAAGTCCGTCATGAAGAACGGCTGCTTGTCGTCGCCGCGGTTGGCGCTGATGGCGGCCACGATGCGGCTGTTGAGCGTAGCGGCGCGGTTGCCGGCGATGATCTCAGGCCGGCCGAATTCAGGGTCGCCGTTCTCCGGGCCATAGGTGACCTGCTGGCCGAGCACGTTGACGTCGCCGCGCCAGCGCACGCCGGTGTGGGAATCGTTGGCCCGGCCGGTGGCGAGGCGATAGTCCGGGGTGCGGGCGGAACGACCGACGATGCTGTTCAGCCACTGCTCGTTGTATTGGATGATGTTGATCCAATGGCCGTTGTCATTGCCGTACAGCGGCCAGCCGGCGGTGAGGGCCTGGAAGTTGAGCAGCAACGATTCGTCGACCAAGTGCTGTCCGGGGGCGGTGCCGGAGCCTTCATAGGCGTAATTGGTGACGGTCTTGGCGGTGGGGTTGTAGATCGGCGGCACCGTCGTGGGCGAACCGAACCAGCGGCGATCCTTGTTGAGCGCCTGTCCGTCGATGCTCCGGTTGTTGAGCAGATAGAAATTCCAGTGCTGGTGGCCGCCCACCGCGGTGGTGCCGTTGCGCAGGCGGGGGAAGACGTAGCCGGGCGTGTTCGGGACGCCTTCTTCGCCGACGATGCGGTTGTCGTAGTTCACCCAGCCGGAATTGCGCACGACGAAGCGGACGCTCTTGCCTTGGTTGGGGGGCGAGGCGAACTGCAGGATGGTCTTGAGTTTCCGCGCGGTGCCGTCCCAGTCGACGCCGAAAGCGTCGCGGAGACGCCGCGAGTTCTTGACGTCGGTCCAGAGGTCGAGGGCGTTGTGGAAAGCGGCGGGGTTGTTGTTCGGGTCGGAGTTGAAACAGTAGCCTCCGAAGAAACCGTGCGCGGGCGCCTGGCCGGCGCCGGTCGGAGCGGGCAGCACGTACAATTTATTGTCGCTGCGGCGGGCAGGCATGAAGCCCCAGGTCCAGAGACGTCCGTCCGGCCTGGTGAGGTCGGACGCGCTGCCTTCCTCCAGCTGCGTGGTGACGTCGTTGCCGCGGCGGTAGCGGACATTGTAGAACGGGGTCATCTTGTAGACCGCGTTGGCGCCCAGGTCGTACCCGAAGTCGTTCGTCGCGATGATGGTGTTGCTCGCGCGGTTCGAGCGGTAGTCGCCGCCCATGAACTTGGTGCTGATCGTCTTGATCTCGCCGGGTTCGAGCCGGAACTTGCTGCCGGGATTGACCAGGCGGAAGGAGAAGGACCGGTTCTCCTGGGCGCCGTCGCCCAAGGCGACTTCGCCGATGAGCAGGTCGCGACGGACCTGTTCACCGACCCAGAGCGGGTCGGTGAGGCTGCGCGTCCTCGGCTCCCAGGTGCCTGCGGCTCGTGACGGCGAGGAGGGGTTCGGGTCGAAATACTGCCAATGGGTATCGGAAAAGATCCACTGCTGGAGTTGCACGTCGAAGATGTAGGGGAGGGAGTCGCCGTTGGTCACCATCGCGAGGCCTTCGAACTCGATGGCCACGTCGTAAGGGTTGTGGACCATCACGACCGGATCGACCGTCACGCCGAGCGTGCCGTTCAGGTCGGCGCCGGTGGGGTCGGAGAACACCCCCGAGAACACCATCGAGAAGCGGACGATGCTGGGGGCCAGGCTCATCGAGGTGGGCCAGGTGCGCGTCGTCGTCTCAGGGAAGTTGTTGCTGAGGTTGTAATACGCGTCGCCGGTGGCCGGGCGGGGCTGGGCCAGGCCCATCCGGTCGAAGTTCGTCACGAAGTTCGCGCCGAACTGCGCCCCGATATAATTATGGGCCAGGATGTTCGGGTAGCGCAGCCGCTGCTCGGCCTGGAAACTCGGCGTGTCGCTGGGAGCGGAGAGGTTGTTGCGATAGTAATAGCGGTTGGCGTTGAGCTGGCCTCCGGCCGAATAGAACTGGTCCGGTCGCTGCGCGAAGTCCCACGGCGTGGCGGCGCCGCTCGTGTTCACCTGTCGGCTGCGCTGCACCGGTTCGTTGCGGTTGCCGGTCGCGTAGCTCAGCGGTTCGACGCCGCGGGCCACGACGGCGTCGGCCGGGGCGGCGGGCTGACCTCGCAGCGCGCCGGAAACTTGGCCGGCTTGTTCGATCTCGCGCTTATACATGCGGTAGTAATTGCGATAAAGGTCCCAGGTGGGGCCGCGGACGATGCGTCCGTTCAGGTTCTCCGCGTGGGTGTCGGGCAGTTCCGACCAGGGCAGGGCGTTGATGCGCTGGGTGAGGCTGTTGCTGGCGCTGGTGACGACGACGCTGCCGTACCAGTTGGTCGTGCCCACGCGGTTCTCGGTCGCGTTGGGGCTGCGCTCCGTGTTCGCGAGCAGGCGCGACACGAGGCTCGCGTTATGGGTGTAAGAGTCGAAGAAGGCCGAACGCAGCGGGGCCTCGTAGACGAAGCCCAGGCGTTCCGGCGTTTCGCTCTGGCTGCCCGGAGCCGTGCCGCTGCCGCCGTTGCGGGCGAGGATCAGGTTGTAGGAGTTGCCGAGCAGCGAGCGCAGGTAGCGAGGCGCCCACTCGGAGGCGCGGGGCGAGGCCAGCAGGAGGTCGCTCGCGGAGCCCAGCTTGTCCACGAGGTTGGGCCGGTTGTAGTCGAGGTCCACCGCCATCCCGTTCGTGCCGAGGCCCGCGGTGCTCGAGTGGGCGTTGGGCGCGCCATGGAAGAGAGACTGCTTCCGGAGGCGGCCGTCGGCGACCAGCGTGGGGTCTTTTTGCCCGGGGTAGACTTCCAGTCCGCGGTACATGGCGTACGGGAGCTCGAAGGCGGTCGAGAGGTCGACCTTCACGCCGCCGTTGTAGGTGTCGGTGAGCGTCGAGAAGGAATAAGTGGTGATGTCATGCCAGAGCAGGCGCGCGGCGTCGGACATCGCCTGGCCGGCGGCCGGGCCGGCTTGGCGCTCGGCCCAGGCGGAGAGGCCGGAGATGCCCACGGCTTTCGCCAGCTGGAAAGCCTGCGGATTACCGGAAGAGGCCGTGATGTCCTGGGCGCGCCAGGCGTCGAAGTTGAAGCCAGAAGGGAGGGCGCCCTTGGGGTTGACGCCTTCGCGGATGAGGTCGCCCGCTCCGCCGATGGCGCCGATGCCGTTGCGCTGGTTCGCGGAGGCCGCAAATCCTTTGTCCCAATCATCCTGCGAGAGCCAGGTGCCGCCGCCGGTCGAGGCGTAGTGGTCGGGCAGGTTGACCTTGGCCTTCACGCCTTCGTCGCCGATCCAGAAAGCGTAGCGTCCGTTCGCGCCGAGCGTCGTGGTGTCGGCGTAGGTCGGGCCCGGCATCGGCTGCGGGCGGGCGTCGATGGCGCCCATGTAGTTGCGCTGCAGGCCGGAGAGACCGGTGGGCAGGTTGAGCGTGCCGTAGGAGACGAGCGGGACGAGTTGGGTCGCGTCGAGGTCGATCGGGTTGCCGAGGTCATCGATCAAGGCCTGGGCCTCCGCGGCGCGGGCCGGGGTGACGACACGACGGTTGGCGATGCTCGTGAAGTAGGTGCTGTTCGGGACGAAGTTGGGGGTCGTGCCCGAAAGTTCCTGCGCCGGGTTGACGTCGAACGGCGAGGCCAGCCAACCGAGGAAGAGGCGTGAGTCCGCCGGGTTGGTCACATCCCAGTCGCGTACGCGCGACGCATCCGCGCCGCCGGTCGACCAGACACCTGTAAGGTAACGTTTCTGGTGCGAGAGGCGACCGCCGGTGGGCGCGTTGTTGTTCGCACGGTCCGAACGGCCGCGGACCTGGGTGACCGTCGCGGCGTCGTTGTTGCTCACGGCGATGTCGTTGTTGGCGAACATGTCGGCGCGCATGGTCACGCGCTGGTCGGGGCCGGCGAGCTGCTGGAGCTGGGCCACGGCGATGCGGGCCGAGGCGAGGGCGTTGAAACGCGCCCGCAGATAGCCGGAATGGCTCTGCGCCAGGCGGCTTTCGACCTGCAGGAAAGAGGCGAGGACGATCACTAACATCACCATCGCCGCCATGACGGTCAGCGAGAGCACGAGCGAGAAACCTGAGCGTTTGAGTCTCATAGGAAAATTGGGGTAAAATCACAGTAAACCCCCCTAGGGCTAAGTCAAAGAATTGGTTTTTAACATTTGTTCCAAAAGACTGGATTTAGTCATATAATGTCGTTTAAAGTCATAAAATCCTCATTTAATGGCAATTTAAAGGGCGGGCTTGCGACCTCTGGGGGTTTGCCGACGCTGGCGATGTGCAAACCCTCATCCAAGGCGCCGGCGTTTTCATCTGGCCGCTCGGTTTCTGCTCCTTCCTGGCGGTCTACCTGATCATCGAACGAGCCCTGGCCCTCCGGGTCTCCCGGGTCGCCCCGGAAGCCGTCGTCAAGGCGGTCCTCGCGGGCCAGCTCGACCAAGTCGGCGCCGCCGACGGCGAGTCCGTCGCGGGTCGTCTCGTGCAGCGCTGGAAAGACGGCGCTTCGGGCGAAGTGCTCAAGGCTTGGGCCCGGCATGAGCTCATCCGGCTGCAGCGCGGTCTCCACCTGCTCGACAGCATCGTGGCCGGCGCGCCCTTGCTCGGCCTGCTCGGCACCGTCGCCGGCCTCGCCACGCTCTTCCCGGAACAAGGCATGCCGGATGCGCAGACGCTCACGCGCGGCGTCGGCCTCGCGCTCAGCACGACGATGATCGGCCTCTGCGTCGCGATCCCCGCGCTCCTCGCCGCGAACTGGCTGAGCCGTCGGCTCGAGATCCTCTCCTCGCGGCTCGACGTCCTCGTCGAAGCCCTCGAAGCCCGCCGTCGATGAGCCTTGTCGTCGCCCGCCGCCGTCGCGCCGACATCAACGTGGTGCCGCTCATCGACGTGATGGTGGTATTGGTGTTCTTTCTGCTCCTGAGCGGTCGCTTCGAACAGACGCGCGCGCTCGCCATCGTGCCGCCCACGGCCTCCGCGGGCTCGGCCGGCGCCGAGGCTTCTTCGCTCGTCGTCGGCGTCGACCGCGACGGCAAGCTCTACCTCGAAGGCAAGCCCATCGCCGCCGACGCGCTCGCGAAGGCCCTCGTCGACCACGCGCTGAAGTCGCCCGGCACCGAAGTCATCATCGTCGCCGACGAGCGTTCGCTCACGGGCGCCGCGGTCGGCGCGCTCGACGCCGCCGCCAAGGCCGGCCTGAAGCCGCGCCTGCAGACCCGCCAGCCGCGTTGATCGAGGACACGAGGACACGAGGGCCCGTGGGCCGGAGGGCAAGAGGGCAGGAGGACAGGAGTACGAGGGCCGGAGGACACGAGGGCATGAGGATACGAAGACACGCCCTTCATCCTTGGTCCCCTCGTATTCCCTAACTCTTGCTTTCACAAATACCTCCTTCCAGCCCTGTTTTTCCTCGAGTCCTCTGGCCATCGGGTCCTCGTGCCCACAATCGTTGCTCTCCTCTTATTCCCGAGGCCTTGCGTTCGCGAATACCTCCCGCATTTTACCTGCCGCTAACCCTGCATTGCCCTCGAGTCCTCCGGCCCTCTGGTCCTCGAGCCCTCCCTCTTCCATCGTCCATCTTTCTTCCTTCATCTTAGATCGCTTCTTCCCATGTCGACCCGTCTCCCCGAAGTCCTCCGCCTGCTCGAAGACTATACGCAGGCCCACGGCCCGTCCGGCCACGAGGACGCGGTCCGCGCGATCTTCGTCCGCGAACTCCGCGGCCGCGCGTTCGGCGCCGACGGCCTCGGCGGCGTGCTTGCCGCGCCCGCCAAAGAGAAGGGCGGCCCTCGCGTGGTGCTGACGGCCCACATGGATGAGATCGGTTTCCTCGTGCAGGCGGTCACCCCCGACGGCTTCCTCCGCCTGGTGCCGGTCGGCGGCTGGCCCGACGGCGTCCTCGCCGCGCAGCGTCTCCGCATCTGGTCGCGCTCCGCGCGTAAGGAATTCCTCGGCATCGTCGCCGCGCTCCCGCCTCATCAGGGCGGAGCCCAGGCGGCTTCCGCCGACAAGGTGCTCGTCGACATCGGCGCACGCTCGGCCGACGCCGTCGCGCGTCTCGGCATCCGTCCGGGCGATCCGGTCGTGCCGGAAGGTCCGTTCACGGCCCTCGCCGAACCGGGCCTCTACGTCGCCAAGGCTTTCGACAACCGCGTCGGCATGGCCGCGCTCACTCTCGCCACGCACGCGCTCGACGCCGCTCCGCCTGCCGGCGACCTTCTCGCGGTCGCGACGGTGCAGGAAGAAGTCGGCTGCCGTGGCGCGGTCGTGGCGGCCCGCCTCGCGAAGCCGGACGTGGTCATCGTGCTCGAAGGCCCGCCGGCCGACGACCTGCCCGGTCTCGCCCCGCATGGGGAGCACCAAGGCGCCCTCGGCGGCGGCGTGCAGGTGCGCGCCTATGATCCGACGGCGATCATGAATCCGCGCCTCGTCGACCTGACGCTGCAGGTCGCGGCCGAACAGGGCATTCCTTGCCAGTTGGCGGTCCGCCGCACGGGCGGCACCGACGCGCGTTCCTTCCAGGCCCACGAGCTGGGTCTCCCGGTCATCGTGCTCGGCGTGCCGGCCCGCTACATCCATACGCACAATGCGGTCATCGACGTCGCCGACCTGCAGGCCTGCGTCGACCTGGCCGTGGCGTTGGTCCGCCGGCTCGACGCGCCGACGGTCAAGTCGCTGACGCAGTATCTCTGAGCGGGCCGGACACGCTTTCTCGCCCGGAATCCGCACAATCCGCTTGAGAGGGGAGGGGGCTCCGCTGACAGTAGTCCCCATGTGCGCGGACAAGAAACCCGCCTCGGCTTCCGGCAAGGAAGGCTTCGAGGCCGAACTCAAGCAGCTCGAGCAGCTCGTCGAGTCCCTCGAGTCCGGCGACGTCTCGCTCGACGCGCTCGTCGCGAAGTATGAGGAAGGCATGCGCCTCCTGAAGTCCTGCCAGAAGTCGCTCGAGGCCGCCGAACTGCGCATCGAGCAGCTGGGCAAGCGCGGCGAAGACTCGCAGGGCTGATGTCGCTCCTCGCGTCCATCCGCGGTCCGGCCGACGTCAAGGCCCTCGCGCCCGAGCAGCTCCCGCTCCTCGCGCAGGAGATCCGCGAACGCCTCGTGGCCGTCACGGCCAAGAACGGCGGTCACATCGGTCCCAATCTCGGCGTGGTCGAACTCTCGATCGCCCTGCACCGCGTCTTCGGCACGCCGCGCGACAAGTTCGTCTTCGACGTGGCCCACCAAGGTTACGTCCACAAGCTCCTCACCGGCCGCAACGGCGCCGACTTCGACGGCATCCGCACCACGGGCGGCCTGAGCGGCTTCCTCAACCGCGAAGAGAGCCTGCACGACGTCTTCGGCGCGGGCCATGCCGGCACGGCGCTCTCCGCCGCCGTCGGTCTCGCCAACGCCCGCGATCGCCTCGGCGAAGACTCGCACGTCGTCGCCCTGATCGGCGACGCTGCCCTCACCTGCGGTGTCACGATGGAGGCGCTCAACAACGCCGCGAAGTCGACGAAGCGCCTGGTCATCGTGCTCAACGACAACGAGTGGTCCATCGACCGCAACGTCGGCGCGGTCGCCGACATCCTGAGCCGCCTGATCGTCACGCGTCCGTACAATAACTCCCAGCAGGGCCTGAAGCGCTTCCTCAGCAAGACCCGCCTCGGTACCAAGGTCCTGGACTTCGGCCGGAGCTTCAAGCGCCACGTGAAGAACTGGTACACGCACAGCTCTTCGCTCTTCGAGCAGTATGGCGTGCGTTACGTCGGCCCGATCGACGGCCATGACCTCGGCGCGCTCGAGCGCTACCTGAATTTCTGCAAGGACTCCCAAGGTCCGATCCTCCTGCACGTCCGCACGGAGAAAGGCCGCGGCCTCGGCGCCGCGCTCAAGAACCCCGAGAAATTCCACGGCACGGGCGCCTTCGATCCCGAGACGGGCGACTCGCTCGCGTCCGGCGCCGCCGGCGCTCCTAAGGCCTGGCAGGACGTCTTCGGCGCCCTGCTGCTCCGTGAAGCCAAGGCCGACTCCCGCGTGGTCGGCATCACCGCCGCGATGCCCTCGGGCACGGGCCTCAATCAGTTGAAGAAGGAGCTGCCCGCGCAGTATCACGACGTCGGCATCGCCGAGGAGCACGCCGCGCTCTTCGCCGCCGGCATCGCCGCCCGCGACCTCCGTCCGGTCTGCGCGATCTACTCCAC
>Ga0102894_1000330_pt1 | contig 10820 bp, 10 predicted proteins | sample Colrivmeta1554A3_FD_78448 | JGI IMG/M metagenome (GOLD analysis project Ga0102894, IMG submission 78448) | Estuarine microbial communities from the Columbia River estuary - metaG 1554A-3 | ecosystem: Environmental > Aquatic > Marine > Intertidal zone > Estuary | place: USA: Columbia River...
CTGGCTATGCGCCAGCGAGTGGAATGCAGACAGTGTTGAAACGCGCTTAGCGAGATCACCCTCGAGCGCATCCCAAGCCGCCCGCATATCCGCAAACGCCGTATCGCCGAGATCTTTTGGAACCACTTTGGCGCTAAACACCGCGCCTTTAGCCTGAACAGGCATGTAGGTACTGTCTTGGTGCCAATGCATATTGCCACGAATCACTTTCATCATGTCATCATCGGGGGCATCTCGGAGAGAACCATCAGGTTTGAGATTACTGATTTCAATCGCTTCCAGCCCCGCAACCAACTCACCGAATCGCTCTGCAAATAAACGTTGATCGTCATCACTAAGGTGTTGATCCGGGATAATTAATAACCCGTGATCAATCCAAACTTGGTACAGCTGATTGAATTGGTCTTCATCAAGAGCATTTAAACGGATATTGCCAATAATCGCCCCGAAGGTTTTAGGTAATAGCTGTACCGAAAAAGAGGTTGCGCTCTGGCTCATGAAGTGAGCTCCAAGTAGTTTAGACCAATTGTTAACCGATATTGTCCATCTCAGATAAAGTATAACGACCTTACAATTTGTTCCAATTGGATTAGTTAATCTTTTTGATAGGCTTTATGAATATCAAGCAAGACATTCATTTGCCAATAATTGGCATTCGAAAGAAAGGAGTGTGTTGCAAACATTTCGATTTCGAAACATACTCAAACCAACATCCCAAACAGCGTGAGTTAGGCGCCAAGAAGGAATAACATGCTCGAGTTTTATCTAAGTAATGAATATTGGTTCGCCGCTACGCAACTTATCCTAGCCATGTTTGGCATGGGTGCCACACTCACTCCCAAAGATTTTAAAGACGTCTTTGTTGAGCCTTTAGCAGTCACTTCAGGTACCGTCATTCAACTTGCCGCCGTTCCACTGGCGACATTTGTTTTTCTGTCAGCATTCGACATAAATGCCGGAGTTGCAGTCGGTATAGCGCTAATAGCAGCCATACCGGGAGGTACTGCGTCTAATATTTTCACCTTTTTTGCACGAGGTAATGCAGCCTTGTCAATCTCTATCACAGCCATTACAACATTGCTGTGCATACTGACAACGCCTTTTATTTTAGGCATCCTTATTAATCAATACCTACCTGCTGATTTTGTCATGCCAAGCGCAAAAATCATGCGAGAAATATCACTAACGCTGCTAGTGCCTCTCACCGCGGGAATGATCTTTTATTATTTTCAACCAAAACTTGCGGGAATACTCTCTAAAATAAGCATTAGAATTTCATTAATTATCATTCTTGCTATCGTCATCGGCTCAGCAATGGCAGGCCGCTTGGACTTAGAAGCATTCGGTTACAACAATGTTGGAATCATTTTTTGCTTTACACTTTTGCTCGCCATTGTCGCCTACACTGCGCCAAGAATTATTGGACTTAACAGAGCTAATTGTGGCGCTATTGAGTTTGAGGTAGTTGTAAGAAACATCAACCTCGGGGTATTGATTAACGCATCAATTTTTCCCTTGGCTGATCCGTCAACAGCAGCTCTTGGTACATTAGTGCTTGTGAGTTTACTTTTGTATGGCGGCATCATGCTGCTGATGTCGGCTGTGCTAATCGCCTTCTATAGATTTAGAGTTTAACGAATTCTCTTACTTCACAGCTGTGCACTACGCAGCTAAGTCCCGTTACAAAAAAGTGTGAGTTTTGTCTACAGAGGGATCGATGGAGACAAACGGGTATTCAGTTTAGGCGCCATGCGCCTCTGCGAAGCGGGCGCACCGCGTGCGAATCGGTTTGAAGCACACACTGCCTCCAGCAAGATCCTCGCTAGTTAGTGCCATATTGTTTCACCTATGACTCTTATTGCCTATTGGCATTGAGTATGTCATTATTTTCTATAATAACCAAGTTTCAATAACACGCGGAAGTTTAGTTATCTAACCTGTTTTCTAGGGCGAAAGTGTTCCCTTTTTTTGGAAGATGAGTTTATGAAAAAATGGTTACTAAGAATTTTCACGGTCCTAGCGATACTATTGCTAGCTGCATTTTGGCAGCTGTATTTTTCAGATCGTCCACCACTGATGACAGACCCAACCACATTGGCAGGCGATGGCAGCACCATTAATTATTGTGAATTACCCGCGCTCGACAGTAGCGGAAAAATGGCTGCCGAAATCCCCAAGGGCAATACGCCGGGTTGTGGCTACGATCATTTTCCTTTACCTATTTTGGCTGAGTGCACAGAACCGTTACCGGAAGATGCCGATGATATTCGCGGCTTATGGATTGGCGTTAAAGGCGGGCACTCCGGACATGTGGAGCGGGTAGAACAGTGTGGCTCACGCGTAGTGATTACCACATCGGGAATTATTCATGACAGCGGCCCTAATCTCAGCGCCGATGTTATCGGTTTAAATTCTAACGATACCGAGGGTTCTGTGCTCTTTATTGTTGGAGATAAAGAATACTGTAGCCGAACCTCTGCCAGTATGACGTGGAATCAAAAGGTATTGGATTTCAATGTTTTCGGCTGGGGCCCAGTGATGGTTAGACGGTATATGGAGGGCGAGCAGTTAGTATGGGAATATGTCGATGGCACGACGACCCATATGGATCGCATTTGTCAGCTGCCAGAAGAGCATAAAATTCCTGCCAGACGAGGTCGGAATATTCAGATTTTTTAGTGCCATCTTTTTTTTGGGGCCACCGTCGCGGGGCACGACTGATTCATTCTGACTGACAGTAGGCCCTAAACAAAAAGATTACTCCGCCAATGCCTGTTCTAGATCGGCAATAATATCGACCACGGCTTCAAGCCCAGCAGAAATACGCACCAGCCCCTCGGTAATACCATGCTCGGCGCGTTCTTCGAGGGTATACACCGAATGGGTCATGCTTGCGGGGTGTTGAACCAATGTCTCTGTATCACCTAGGCTTACCGCTAATTTCGCCAACTTAAGTTTGTTCATCATGCGGACGCCAGCTTCATAACCTCCCTTTAACTCGAGGGCAATCATTCCGCCAAAGTCATCCATCTGCTTATTGGCAATTTCATGATAAGGGTCATTTTTTAAACCGGGGAAAAACACCTGATCAACCGCCGGGTGGGCTTCGAGCATTGCTGCGATAACCTTAGCATTTTGACAGTGGCGCTCCATGCGCAGCTGCAGGGTTTTAATACCGCGCAGAATCAAAAATACGGTCATCGGGGAAATCACGGCACCGGTCATGTCTTTTAAACCAAATAGACGAATCTGCTTAATAGTCTCTGCATCCCCTACAACTGCGCCGGCAATTAAATCTCCGTGACCACCTAGATACTTTGTTGCCGAGTGAACCACAAGATCGGCGCCTAAAGTCAATGGCCGCTGAAGCGCGGGTGTGCAGTAGGTGTTATCTACCACGACCTTGATATCAGTGCTGTAATTCTTAGCCAGCGCACTGATGGCCGCAATATCAATCACTCGCATATTAGGGTTTACAGGGGTTTCAAAATAAACCACTTTGGTTTTATCGGACAGCTTGGCTTTGACATCGGCATGGTCGGTAAAGTCGGCATAGGAGATATCCACGCCAAACTTTTTGAGCCCATGTTCCATATAGGAGAAGGTACAGCCGTAGAGGGTTTTGTCGACCAACACCTCATCCCCGGGCCCAACAAGCGTCCATAGCGTGGCGCAAATCGCGCCCATGCCAGAGGCGGTGGCTAGAGCAGCCTCCGCTTCTTCCAAGTCAGCCAGTCTTGTTTCAAGAATTTCTTGGGTTGGATTGGAAATACGGCTGTAAAAATGCCCAGGCTCGTCCCCTGAAAAACGCCCTGCACCTTGGGCCACACTGTCGAAGGTGTAGGTTGAGGTCATGTAAATGGGGGGGTTGAGAGAACTCTGATTATCCGCTGAATCGTAGCCTACGTGGATCGAACGGGTGGCAAAAGATAGCTTGATTTTCTTACCGGAAGACATGGCTTTACTCACTTACAGGGCTAATTATAAGCCTAGAATAACCCCATGATTTGAGCTAAATCTCCCTAATAAATTTTCTAATTTAGGTATTAATGGCTATATTAACCACTTAATAGCTTATTTAAGGTGATATATGCCAATCCCAAAATTAGATCGTATGGATCGTCGTATCCTTGAAGAGATTCAAACCGATGGCAGTATTAGCAATCTGGAATTGGCGGAGCGAGTGGGCCTTTCACCCTCTCCCTGCGCTAGGCGGGTAAAGCTACTTCAGGAGAGCGGCATTATTAGCCGACAAATTACATTGCTGGATCAGAAAAAGCTGGGCTTACCGATTAGCATCTATATTTCGGTGAGCCTGGATCATCAAAGTCCTCATCGACTCAAGAATTTTGATAGCAAAATAAGTGGCTGGCCAGAGGTGATTGAGTGCTCGTTGATAACGGGAAGTGATACGGATTATCTAATCAAGGTGGTAATGCCAGATATGGATTACTACCAAAAGTTCTTATTGGATAAGCTCAATCAGATTGAAGGAGTCAGCAGCATTCGAACCAGCTTTGTATTGAGGCAGGTGGTGCAGAGAACTGAAATGCCATTGACACATATATAAAGCTGGAGAGTTTGCAATGCTGGAACGACAAACAGCGCTACACCTATCGAAAAAAGCAACTAATATATTGCTAGTTTTAGATAAAGCAACATATGAGCTTACATTAATGAATTCGATACTCGACCAAATAAAACAGCGGCGACTAACCCTAGGACTTAAACAGAACAGCATGATGTTGCGCGTCGGTGTATCTCGTCAGCAATATCAGCGACTGGAATCCAAAGGAAATCCTCGACTAGATACCTTGGAGTTGATCGCGAAGGGCTTGAATAGCGAACTTATGCTGATACCAAAGGAAAAGCTTGGCGCGGTTATGGCACTACTTGAACAGGAAAGGTCCGAGCTTGGCAATAACGGCAACCCGCTGCGTTACTCACCGCGAATGCAATCATTTGCTTTAGCCCAGCGTCTAGTTCACCGCTGTTTAAAACCGTTGCGCCAAGACCCCCAAAAGCTTGAGTAAGTTCTGGCCAATGTGCCATGGTCATCATGGAGGTTGGTAAAAAGCCCATAGATGCCTCCACCATTTCCAACATCGGTTCTAACTCAGGTATGTCTTCGCGTTGCTTGGGTATGATGTGTGTCATGACAATCCTACTGGTTATTTTTATGAGGCTATTTTTATAAGCTTATTTTTAGGAGCTTATTTTGAGTAGCTGCTTGCCAAGATTTTTTCCTGCGTAAAGCCGCTGCAAAGTGGCTGGGATATTTTCAAAGCCTTCCTGCAAGTCGACCTGATAAATTAATTGGCCTGATGAAATCCACGCCATTAACTCTTGAATGGCTTCCATCGCTCGCGGCATGTAATCCAAAATAACGAACCCTTCCATGCGCGCTCGGTTAATGGTCAGGTTCGCCAAATTTGAGGGTCCGGGTATAGGTCCAGTCGCGTTATAACCAGAGATACTCCCACATAAAACAACCCGAGAACGGAGATTAATGTGATCTAGGGCTGCCTCGAGGATGGGGCCGCCTACGTTATCGAAGAATACGTCCCACTTGTCGGGGCAGTGATGAGCAATTTGCGCATTAACATCCTCATTCTTATAGTCGATGACGGCGTCGAAGCCGGCAGTCTCTTTTAACCATCGACACTTATCTGGACCGCCAGCAATACCTACGACACGGCAACCCTTAATTTTTGCGATCTGACCAACAAACGAGCCAGTAGAACCTGCAGCACCAGAAACAAGAACCGTTTCACCGGCTTTAGGCTGACCAATTTCCAGCAGGCCAAAATACGCCGTGAGCCCGGTTATACCGAGCACAGACAACATCATTTCAGGCGATACCCCTGCAGGCAATTTAACCAAACCCATGGGGCCTTTACCGGGGGCTGCAACCACATAATCTTGCCAGCAGCCGGTCGTTTGCACGAGATCGCCCACTTGGTAATCTTCATGATGTGACTCTATGACTTCCCCAACAGAACCCGCCCGCATGGGCTCTCCGATGGCCACTGGCGGTAGGTAAGCCTTGCGGTCAACCATCCAATTTCGTTGTGCCGGATCAAATGATAAGAAAAGATTCTTTACCAGCACCTCACCACTTTTCGGCTCAGGAATCGGCGTTTCGGCGTACTTGAAATTATGCGGACCAACCATTCCATCAGGTCGCTCGGCTAATAGCCATTGTCGATTTATGGTCACGATAACTCTCCTAGTGCTCTTTTCATTTTTGCTTCTCCTGTCTAGAAATATCTGTGCTTATTCGGCAGCTACGCAACTTATTCCCTACCATCGTGGGGTAACACCAAGTCAATTTCCTGGCTTCGAAGTTCAAGCTCAACCGTTTAGCCTGTATAAAATACTCTGGCCTTATATTTAGATTGGGCCAAGAATTTTGCTTATATTCTTGCGAAACTTTTCGCCAAAGGGGGGACGCGCGCCAATAATAGGCAAGACATCGATCATCGTTTGACTGTAAATCGCGCGGGCGTGGCTCAGACTTCTAAACCCTTCCGGACCGTGATAAGCACCCATACCAGAAGCTCCAACACCACCAAATGGCAGGTCCTCTTGTACGTAGTGAAGCGTTATATCATTGATACAAACACCCCCACTTTGCACATGGCTTAGCAAGTATTCCTGCTCGCGCTTATCTTTGCCGAAGTAATACATGGCAAGCGGATTTCGGCGGGGTTCAATCATATCTGGCACTTCAGCCACATCGGAATAGGTCATTACGGGAAGAATAGGACCAAATATTTCCTCGTGCATAACCAACATATCTTCAGTAACGTTTTGTAAAATGTGTAAGGGCATACGACGATTATTTTTAGACGCACGCGTTTTATTAGCACCAACAATCGTGAGCTTAGCGCCCTTAGCAACTGCGTCATCAATGTAGTTCTGTAACCTGGCGCAGTGTCTTTCGTTGATAACACCCGCGTAATCCTCATTCTCGGTGATGTTCGGATACATTGACTGTGCCTCATGAACTACCCGCGCTATAAGCTGCTCTTCCAGCTCATTCGGCACGACAACGTAGTCTGGCGACAGGCATAATTGACCACCATTTAATAGCTTACCGAATGTGAGGCGTGTTCCCGCCAGATCAAGCTTTGCACTACGGCCAATAATGACAGGTGACTTGCCGCCAAGTTCTAGCGTGACGGGAACCAGATTTTTTGAGGCTGATTGCATTACCTTTGCGCCGATACTACTAGACCCGGTAAACAGAAGATGGTCAAAAGGCAGCTCCGCAAAACGTTGACTAATATCTGCACCACCGGTTACGACTGCGACTTCATCTTCTGAGAAATATTTGGGAATAATTTCGGCGAAAAGTGCCGCTGTTTCAGGAACGAACTCAGAAGGCTTTAGTATCGCTCGGTTACCTGCAGCAAGCGCACCTGTCAGGGGCGCAACAGTCAAACCAAAGGGAAGATTCCAAGGAGAAATGATGCCAACAACGCCCTTGGGGAAATGCCTAACCTGACTCTTTCCGCCCAAAAAATTCATCGGCTTGTTAGTTTTTCGTTTTTCAGGCTTCATCCACTCTTTCAAATGTTTCATTGCATAGTCGATGCCTTCGACCTTTGACGCGAACTCTGAGAATAAACTGAACTCAAGGGACCGTGCACCACCAAATTCCCGTTTGGTCGTTTCTGCAAACTCTGTTTTGTTTTCAACGATCAGTGCCTTTAGTCGCTTTAAACGGTCAATCCGTGTCGAATAGGTGACTTCTCCCTCAGCACGGAACTTGCTTCTCTGTAGCTCCACCAGTGCTTCCAGGTTCTGAGTATCTAATTTGGTAACGTTTTTCCGCTTAGCTGTGCTCATAATTTGTATCTCAGGTTGGTCTGTATTTATTCTATTTTTCCATTGGCTAGGGGGTTTGGTGCGCTTAAATATCGGATCCAGCTTCCGCGCGAATGCCCTCTATGATGCGAACAGCATTCTTAACAAAGAGAGGCTCGGACGAAAAACTGACGATAAGATTTTGAACATCTTCAGGTAACTCTTCGTGATCGAGTGATGGACCCTGGTCCCCTTGGGTTGCACCAATCAGGAGGACGCCCATTGTTTTTACTACCTCTATGGCTTGCGCTTTACTCAATCTGAGTGAGTTGGACGTGACGTCAGCAAGCACCTCCACCTGGTTTATGAACACTTGCTTAGAACTAATGAGCCGAGGGATGGCCACATTGTGTTCGATCATATGTTCAAGCCTGATCAGTAAAGGCAAGAAGGTGCCATCTGCCGAGGCAGTGCTAAATAGTTTCTGGGAATACGCCTTACTCGTCATGGAATCAGATAACTCATCGATGAAAGTCTGACTCCACCGAATCAGGCTTTGATCATAGAGGGTCAGAAAAAGCTCTTCCCTAGTTTGGAAGTAAAGGTACAGAGTGCCCTTGGCTAGCCCAATTTTCTTGGCGAGTTTAGACATAGAGAATGCTTCATACCCAGCCTCAAGGAGGTACGTTTCGGCAACCTGAAGCACTGCGTGTCGGCGTAGCGCCTTTTGCTCTAAGCTTCTCGCTCTCTGATTAATCGCAACGACTGAACTCATGGGTATCTCCATACTGTTTTTTGTTTGGACGCTTGGCCAGGATTGATTGAAAGCCTTCGGCCATTAGCTTATCTCTAACGCACTATATAACTGACCGTAGGTCATTTCAATCTCTTTCTTGTGATGGTATAGAAGCCTTGGCCATGCCGGATAAATGTCTTGTCCGCACAACGCATTCGGGGAACAGCATGATGTCTCGACCTTCTATTATTCTAAGCCCTGCACTAATATGGAGTTTACGGTGCTTCCGGCATTACGATGTTTCGCTATGGCTTGGTAGTCATCAGATGTCATCCAAGCCAACGCAGATTCTTTCGATGGGAACTTGATAATTACCGATCTTGTATCATCCCAGTCTCCCGCCAATACCGTCGGATCTTCATCAACACTCAACATCGTGCCATCGAACTTTTTAAACACCTCTGAGAAACCAGCTGAGTATTTATCGTATTCACCACGATCATGTATCTTGAATCTAGCAATTATATAAACGGACATTCTGTTTAACTCCTAATTTGGTTGTAGTTTTGAGTGCCGATTGCGAGCAAACAATATTTACGGGGCCAATTTCTAAGCTGTTACTGCTTTAACTAATTCAATATTGCAATGACCACCGTTCATTTATATACTGACCGCCGTTCATTTAAGATCACTTACCTAAAAATAAAATCCATACAAGGCAACTCTGACTCATCAGGCGCAGCCTCAAAGCATAGAGAGGGATATAAATGAAGTTACTCACGTTCAAACAGCAAGGCGCAGAATACCTGGGCGCTTTGACTGATACTGGCGTCGTAAACCTTAGTGCTGCTGTGCCGGAGGACCTTGCTTTTTCCTCGATGCAACAGTTTATAGAGGCCGGTCAGCCGGCCCTTGATCGCGCCTATGCCCTGCTAGCTTCTGGCCCAGCCTCCACACCACCTGACCAGGTGGACTGGTTAGCGCCACTCCCATTGCCAGCACAAATACGTGATTGTTTGGGTTTTGAAGAGCATTTAAAAAATTAGTTTGAAAGCGCCATTAAACTGAGTGCTATGGCTGCGGACGACCCTGTGAAAGCTGAACAAGAATTTCGTTCTAGTGGTCGATTTACCGTCCCCGAAGTCTGGTATCAACAGCCGCTCTATTACAAAGCAAACCGTTTCTCTGTCGCACCAAGCGGCAAAGACGTTGTGTGGCCAGCGTATTCCGAGGTAATGGATTTTGAATTAGAAATGGCCTGCATTATCGGTAAAAAAGGCAAAGACATCAGCAAAGGTAACGCTGAAGACCATATATTTGGGTACACAATTTATAACGACTTCTCAGCACGAGACGCTCAAATGCTCGAGTCTCCAGGAATGTTGGGGCCGGCTAAAGGCAAAGACTTTGACGACTCAATTGTTCTGGGCCCAGTTATCGTCACCAGTGATGAGTTGGATGATCCTTACAACTTACGCATGCAGGCTCGCGTCAATGGAGAGACTTGGTGCGATAGTAACAGCAACACAATTCACTGGAAGTTCTCAGACATGATCGCGCATATCAGCAAGAGCGAAACTCTCTACCCCGGCGAGGTAATTGGCTCAGGTACAGTCGGCCTGGGTTGTGGTCTCGAGCATCTACGCTTTTTATGTGACGGCGACATTGTCGAGCTTGAAGTCGAAAAAATAGGTGTTATGTCAAACAAAGTTGTGAGGCGGTAATGTAAATCAGTAATCAAGAAAGTCGGACGATTAATGATGAAAACAGCGGTGGGGAGTTTTCTCGTCATTGGTTATTAATGTTGGTTTGTGCTGCAGGGATCGGTGTTGGCGCCTCCGCACTACCCTTTTACTCCGACCCCAACTATCTTTGACAACATATAACTATGGAATAGCACCGCCCTTATATTGCTAAAATGAGGACGCACCAGGTCGCGCTGTGAACGCTACCTTGGGATATTCAAACTTTTTTTGGGCGATCCTCCAAAACTATTGGACTATCTATATAGTGCTTATGCAGTATATTTGGATCGTATTTAGATCCTTTACATACAAGAAACTAGTGAACATAAGTTCTCTAAATCTAGAGGGATACAATGAAAAAATTGACCGCTTTAATAGTAATGGTAGTCGCGATTAGCTCAATAAACCTGTTTATAGCACCGGACACTTATGCGGGAAGCGTGCAATCTCTAAAGGCACAGATGCCCCAAAAGGGAGATCCAAAGGGAAATCAAGCAGAAGCTGCTGATGAAGTAGCGGAAGAAGTA
>Ga0102894_1000389_pt1 | contig 10030 bp, 8 predicted proteins | sample Colrivmeta1554A3_FD_78448 | JGI IMG/M metagenome (GOLD analysis project Ga0102894, IMG submission 78448) | Estuarine microbial communities from the Columbia River estuary - metaG 1554A-3 | ecosystem: Environmental > Aquatic > Marine > Intertidal zone > Estuary | place: USA: Columbia River Estuary...
CGAGGTCTGCTATCTCGATAGCTATCCGCTCAACGACTATTCGATGTATGGCGCGGTGCCGATCTCGGAGGTCAAGCACAAGCTCTTGCAACTCAAGGCCGCGGGCAAGCTTGATCGCGTGCGGATGCTTCTTCTCACCAACTGCACCTTTGACGGCATCGTCTACAATGTCGAACGGGTGATGGAGGAATGCCTCGCCATCAAGCCCGATCTGATCTTCCTGTGGGACGAGGCCTGGTTCGCCTTTGCCCGCTTTGGCCCGACCTACCGCCAGCGGACGGCGATGAACGCCGCCAACAATCTGCGCGAAAAGTTCCGCTCGGAGCAGCACGCTAGGGCCTATGCGGCGCAAATGGCGGAGCTTGAGGGCGCGGACGAAGCCACCCTCGTCAAGACCCGCCTCATTCCGCCCCCAAATGCACGGGTCAGGGTCTATGCAACGCAATCGACCCACAAGACCCTGACCTCGCTCCGGCAGGGCTCGATGATCCATGTCAATGATCAGGATTTCAAAGGCGAGGTCGAGCAGAGCTTCCACGAAGCCTATATGACCCACACCTCGACCAGCCCCAACTATCAGATCATCGCCTCGCTCGACGTGGGGCGCAGGCAGGTCGAGCTGGAGGGCTATGAGTTCGTCCAGCGTCAGGTCGAGGCGGCGATGTCGATCCGGCGGGCAGTGTCGACCCATCCGCTTATCAGCAAGTATTTCAAGGTTCTGGCTGCGGGCGACATGATCCCCGAGCAGTTCCGCGAAAGCGGCGTAGAGTCCTACTACGACCCCGAGCAGGGGTGGACCGATATCTGGAACTGCTGGGAGAAGGACGAATTCGTACTTGACGCCACGCGCATCACGCTGGCCGTGGGCGGCACCGGCTGGGACGGCGACACGTTCAAGACCAAGGTCTTGATGGACAAATACGGGATCCAGATCAACAAGACCTCGCGCAACACCGTGCTGTTCATGACCAACATCGGCACGACGCGCTCGTCGGTCGCCTATCTGATCGAGGTCTTGGTCGAGATCGCCAAAGACCTTGATGACCTTCTCGACGATGCCTCCAAAATGGAGCGTCTGGCCTTCGAGCGCCGGGTCAACAACCTGATGAAAGACCTGCCGCCACTGCCGGATTTCAGCCGTTTTCACGATGCCTTCTGTGCTGACGCCGAAACCGGTGAGGGCGATATGCGCACGGCCTTCTTCCTCAGCTACGACGAGAACAACTGCGACTATCTCGAGCTCAACGGCTCGATCAAGGAGGCGATGGATTCAGGGCAGGATGTGGTCTCGGCCTCGTTCATCATCCCCTATCCGCCGGGCTTTCCGATCCTCGTGCCGGGGCAGGTGGTCAGCCGCGAGATCCTCGCCTTCATGCGGGCGCTCGACGTCAATGAAATTCACGGATACCGCGCCGAGCTTGGCCTGCGGGTCTTTACTCAAGAAGCACTGAACAAGCTGACCGCTGGAAAAGCGGCAGCAAAGTCATAGGGAGGTTTGTTATGGCGAAGCGTCAACTCAAGAATATTTCCGAGATCCGCCGGTTCTTTCATCGCAACGAGGATCCGGTCTATTTCATCTCGGCCACCAATTTCAACCTCCTTGGCATTGACGAATGGTGCAAGAATTTCAAATACATATGCTATATCGACTGTTATGACGGCCGGCATCCCAACGTGTTTTGCCCCTCCGAGCAGCCGCACGCCGAATTCCAGTCGATCGAGGACATCAACAACTATCTCCTGCAGCACAAGGAGGTGATCGACCTCGTCAAGCGCCGTGGCGGCAAGCCCAAGTTTGTTTTCCTGATGTTCGACGAAGAGACCGAGCGGCTGGCCAAAGAACTTGGCGCCGATGTCTGGTTCCCCAGGGCCAAGCTGCGCACCCGGATGGACAACAAGATCGAAACCGTGCGCGTGGGCAACAAGGCGGGCGTGCCGTCGGTCCCCAATACGCTTGCGGTTGTCGAGAGCTACAAACAGCTCTGCGAGGTGAGCGACAAGGCCGGGATCGGGCGCGATCTCGTGTTGCAATCGGCCTTTGGCGACAGCGGCCACACCACCTTCTTCATCAAGTCCGAGGCCGATTTCCGCCGCCACGAGAGCGAGATCGTGGGTCAGGGTGAAATCAAGATCATGAAGCGGATCGATTGTCGTGGCTCGGCGATCGAAGCCTGCTGCACTTCCGAAGGGACCATCGTCGGCCCCCTGATGACCGAGCTTGTCGGCTTCAAGGATCTGACCCCCTATCGCGGCGGCTGGTGCGGCAACGAGATTTTCGCAACCGCCTTTTCCCCCAAGGTGCGCCAGCAGGCGCGCGATCTGACCTTCAAGTTCGGCGAACAGCTCCGCAAGGAAGGCTATCGTGGCTATTTCGAGCTCGACTTCCTGATCGACAAAAAGACCGGCGATCTCTGGCTTGGCGAGTTGAACCCGCGCATCACCGGCGCAAGCTCGATGACCAACCACGCAGCCTTTGCCCATGCCGATGCGCCGCTCTTCCTGTTCCACCTTCTCGAGTTTTCGAACGCCAAGTTCACGCTCGACGTGGACGAGCTGAACGCCCGCTGGGCCGATCCCGACATGATCGACGGCTGGAGCCAGATGGTGATCAAGCACACCGAAGACAGCGTCGATCTCATCACCAAGGCGCCGCAAAGCGGCATCTACAAGATGCTCGAGGATGGCCGCGTGGTCTTTGACCGCTTCGACTATCACCGCCGCGCCGTCGAGAACGAGAACGAGGCCTTCTTTCTGCGGATCCAGAAAGAGGGCGACTATCGCTATGAGGGGGCGGACCTCGGTATTCTGGTCACGCGGGGCCGGTCGATGACGCCGGGGTTCAATCTGAATGAACGGGCAAAGCGCTGGATCCACGGTATCAAGTCGAGCTTTGAGGCGCGGCCCCTTGCCTCGCTGGACTCTGGTCCGGTTCAGGGAGAGCCTGCCTTCAAGATTCTCTGATCTGAAGGAACGGGTTCTTGGACAGCCTCTGGCGCGCCATTGACGAAGCAGAGCCCGGCCCGAAATGGGCCGGGTTGTTTGCCGAGTATTGGCCGGACTATTATCGCTGGTGGTCGCGCGACGGGGTCGAGACGCGCCCGTCCTATTGGGAGAGCCGCCGCGCCCTCAAGGCGCATATGCCCGAGCTTCTGCCGCTCTATGACCGCCTCTGCGAACTGGCCGGCGGCGGCGATCTTCAGGCGCGGTTCCTCTCGCTCTATTGCCCGCCCGCCTATCTGACGTCCTGCTCGCAGGCGATCTGGCCGGGGAAAGAGCCGGTTCTAGTGCGCAACTATGATTACAGCCCTAACTCCTTCGACAGGCTGATCATGCGGACAGGTTGGCTCGGGCGAACCGTGATCGGCGTCTCCGACGGGCTTTGGGGCCTGGTCGACGGCATGAACGATGCCGGGCTCGCGATTTCGCTCACTTTCGGCGGGCGTCATGTGGTGGGTGACGGCTTTGGCGTGCCGCTCATTCTGCGCTATGTGCTGCAGACCTGCGAAACGGCCGAAGAGGCGGGCGCGGTGCTCGCACGCTTGCCCACGCACATGAGCTATAACGTGACGGTCCTTGATGCCAAGCGCCAGTTCCTGACCGCGCGGATGGCCCCTGACCGCCCCGCCCAGATCACCAATGCCACCGTGGCCACGAACCATCAGGAACAGGTGGAATGGACCGCGCACGCAAGGCTGACCGCCACCGTCGAGCGCGAGCGGTTCCTGTTGAACCGAATGATGCTCCATCCTGATACCGAAGAGAAATTCATCGGCGCTTTTCTGCGACCGCCACTTTTCTCGACAGCATTCTCCCTAGGGTTCGGAACCCTCTACACCGCCGTCTACCGCCCGCGCCTTGGCCAGATGGAGCTGCGCTGGCCGAAGGGGACATGGGCGTTCGACATCGCGGGGCCAGTCGACGGCGAGATGGTGATCCACACCCCCGACGAAGGGCCGAGGGTGTTGCTCGGCTAGGGTGTGGTGTTGCCAGAGGCATATTCCGCTGGCGAACCCTCTGGCGCCTTTACCGAAGGTCGCGGTTGCGAACTTTAGGGTTGATATGCATCTTTGACATCGGGTGTAGAAACCAACCGCCCCAACACGGAGCACAGCCTTGGACGGACCATCTACCAATGCGTTCATCGAAGCGGTTCCGCTGCCTGCATTGATTATCGATCAAGGTTTGCGGATCAAGGCAGCCAACCGCCTCGCGCGCGAAGTCTTGAGTAGTGATTTGGCAGGGCGACTTTTGGCAACGGTAATCCGCGCTCCTGACGTGCTTGACGCGGCTGAGGCCGCCTTGCGCGATGAAACACCACAAGAAAGCGAATTTGATTTCTCAGACGGCCGACGTATGCGGACGTTTTCTGCGACTTCTCGCTCCCTAGGGGCAGATTTTGGTATCCTGCTGGTGCTTCGGGACAAGACCGAAGCCCTCGAAATCGGACGGTTGCGGACCGATTTCGTTGCGAATGTCAGCCACGAGCTGCGAACGCCCCTGACAGCCATGTCCGGCATCGTCGAGACGCTCAAGGGAGCGGCGGGCGACGATCCAGCTGCACAGGCACGGTTTCTCGACATCATTGGCGAAGAAGTCGCCCGGATGAACCGATTGGTCTCGGACCTCCTTTCGCTTGCGCGGGTGGAAAGCGGCTATCTGGCCGAACGGACACCTGCCGATATTCGAAAACTAGTTTCGCAATCGGTCGAACTCTTGACGGAAAAGGCCGCGAATATGGGGGTGAGCATCAGCGTGTCTGCTCCCGAGGCTCCGGTGATGGCCTTGGTGGATCAGGATCTTCTGCGCCATGTCTTCAACAACCTCATCGAGAACGCGGCGAAATACGGACGGTCGGGCGGCAAGGTAGATATCCTGATTGAAGAAATTGATGATGCCAGACCGCTGAAGGGGCGGGTCGTGGCCATCAGGGTGCGCGATTATGGCGAAGGGATAGAACCCCGACATCTGCCGCGTCTAACAGAGCGTTTCTATCGGATTGACAGGCACCGCTCGCGCGGGATGGGTGGGACGGGGCTTGGCCTTGCCATCGTCAAACACGCGATCGAGCGACATCGCGGGCGCCTTATTGTCGAAAGCACGCTAGGAAAAGGAAGCACCTTTACGGCCCTGCTTCCTGTTTATTGAAGCAATTCGTTTCGACGGCAGATGTTACACGGCTGTTACACGACCGTCGTAAAAACTTTGCAGAATCGTCCTACTCAGGCGGCGTGTCACAAACGACCGCCATGCTACAGGAGCTGCAAATGACCATGACGAGGCTTGTCGCCGCTGCCGCGATCCTCACCGTTTCCGCGGGTGCCGCCGTTGCGCGCGACCGTATCCAGATCGCCGGATCTTCCACCGTACTTCCCTACGCCTCGATCGTTGCCGAGGCCTTTGGTGAAAACTTCGACTATCCGACACCGGTTGTTGAATCGGGCGGCTCTTCGGCCGGTCTCAAGCGGTTCTGCGAGGGCGTCGGCGAGAACACAATCGACATCGCCAACGCATCGCGGCCGATCAAATCCAGCGAGATCGAAGCCTGCGCCGCCGCCGGCGTGACCGAGATCATCGAGGTTCGCATCGGTTATGACGGCATCGTGTTTGCCTCTGACAAGTCCGGCGCCGAGTTTGCTTTTACACCGGCTGACTGGTTCGGCGCCCTGTCCGACAAGGTTCTGGTTGAGGGCGCTCTTGTCGACAACCCCAACACCTCATGGGCGCAGGTGAACCCGGCTCTGCCGGATCAGCCGATCCTCGCCTTCATTCCCGGCACCAAGCACGGCACCCGCGAAGTTTTCGAAGAGAAGGTCATTCTGGCCGGATGTGAAGCTACGGGCGCGTTTGATGCCATCATGGCCGAAAACGGCGGCGACAAGAAAGAGGCGGAAAAGGCCTGTATGATCCTCCGCACCGATGGCCTCTCGGTCGATATCGACGGGGACTATACCGAAACCCTCGCGCGGATCAGCTCCAACCCCAACGGGATCGGTGTGTTTGGCCTCTCGTTTTATGAGAGCAACACAGACAAGCTGCGCGTTGCGACCATGTCGGGCGTTGCTCCTTCGGTTGAGACCATCGCCAACGGAGATTATCCGGTGTCGCGCCCGCTCTACTTCTATATCAAGGCCGCGCATCTGGCCGAGATCCCCGGGCTGAAGGACTATGCGGAATTCTTCCTCATGGACGAAGTTGCCGGGCCTGACGGCCCGCTGGCCGAATATGGTTTGGTGTCTGATCCCGAACTGGCCGAGACCCAGGCTGCGGTTGCCGAAGAACGGCTGATGAACTGACCGATTTCTGAGCTAATCTCACAGGGGGCGCAACTGCGCCCCCTCGTTCCGTAAAGACAGGCAGACACATGACCGGCCTCCTTCTAACCGACAGCCGCCAGAGCCAAAGACGCAGCCGCCAGAGGCGGCTTGAGGCAATCGTCATGGGGCTGCTGATTTCGGCGGCTTCTATCGCCATTCTTGTCACGATCGGAATCGTGCTTTCGATGGCGTTTGAGACGGTTCATTTCTTTCGGATCTACGACTGGACCAAATTCTTTTTCGGTAGCACCTGGTCGCCCAATTTCCGGGGAGACTCAGAGCTTGCCATTCTGCCGCTCCTTTGGGGCACGCTCTATATCTCGGCCGTGGCGCTTTTTGTTGCGGTTCCCGTCGGGCTCTTCGCGGCGGTCTATCTTGCTGAATTCGCTGGCCCCAAGGTGCGGGCAACAGCCAAACCCTTGCTTGAGCTTCTCGCCGGTATTCCGACCATCGTTTACGGCCTCTTCGCCCTCATCACAGTCGGCCCGGGGCTCGTTCGGCTCTTTGGCGAAGGTGGCGTCTTTGGCGTGAGCTGGATGGCCGGGGCCAGTTCTGTGCTGACCGCGGGGCTCGTGATGGGGATCATGCTGATCCCCTTTGTGTCGTCACTGTCGGACGACATCATCAATGCCGTCCGCAGTCTCTACGGGATGGCTCGCTCGGCCTTGGCGCCACCCGCTCCGAGACGATCCGTCAGGTCGTCCTGCCTGCCGCATTGCCGGGGGTCGTTGGCGCGATCCTTCTGGCCGCCTCGCGGGCGATCGGGGAAACCATGATCGTTGTGATGGGCGCAGGGGCGGTCGCCAAGATTTCCGGCAACCCCTTTGAGGCGATGACAACCATTACCACCCGCATTGTCAGCCAGCTCACCGGCGATAGCGATTTCACCAGCCCTGAAACGCTGGTCGCCTTCGCGCTGGGCATCAGCCTTTTCGTGCTGACACTCGGGCTCAATATCGTCGCGTTGGCTGTCGTCCGCAAATATCGGGAGCAGTACGAATGACGCTTCGGTCAAAGTCTCTTTTCGCGGCAGATCCGCATATCCAGAGCCGCAAGCGGGCCGATGCCCGCTTCAAGCTCTATGGCCTAGCGGCGATCCTTGCGGGTCTTGCTCTTTTGGCGGTCCTATTGGGAACGGTGATCGGCAACGGGCTTGGTGCATTTCAGCAAAGTTATCTGACGCTCGAGGTTGAGCTTCTTGAGAGCAAGCTCGACAAGAACGGCAACCGCGACATCGAAGAAATCAAGAAGGTTACGACTTTCGGCTATGATCCGCTGCTGACCGCTGCCGCCGAGCGCTTGATCGAAACCCAAAATATCCAGACCGACCTTCGGGCCAAGGATATCGCCAAGCTACTCTCGAAATCTGCGGTATCGGACCTAAGGGATTTTGTGGTCGCCGACACTTCGCGGATTGGCCGTACCGTCTCATTCGATTTCCTCGTGAATGCTCGGGTGGATGGCTACCTCAAAGGGCGGGTGACTCGCGAAAGCATTGCCGACGACAAGATGATTTCGGCCGAACAGCTTGATGCTGTGGATCAGCTGGTTGCCGCAGGCGCTCTGGTCAAGCGGTTCAATCTTGATTTCATCCTTGGCTCTGATGCCTCGGATCAGCGGCCCGAAGCGGCAGGGATCGGCACCGCGATGCTTGGCTCTCTGGCGATGATGCTGGTGGTTCTTGTCTTGACCTTGCCGGTCGGGGTTTCTGCCTCGATCTACCTCGAGGAATTTGCCCCCAAGAACCGGCTGACAGATCTGATCGAGGTCAATATCTCGAACCTCGCCGCCGTTCCGTCGATCGTTTTCGGTATTCTTGGCCTCGCGGTCTTTATCAATATTCTGCATCTGCCGATGTCGGCCCCCTTGGTCGGGGGGCTTGTCTTGTCGCTGATGACCCTGCCCACGATCATCATCTCGTCGCGCGCCGCGATGAAATCCGTGCCGCCCTCGATCCGCGATGCCGCCCTCGGCGTTGGCGCTTCAAGAATGCAGGCGGTATTTCACCATGTCCTGCCGCTTGCCGCGCCCGGCATCCTGACGGGGACGATTATCGGTCTGGCTCAGGCTTTGGGGGAAACCGCTCCGCTTCTTCTGATTGGCATGGTCGGCTTTATCGCCTCGACAACGCCAGAAACGATGGGTGACGCGCTTTTGGCGCCGAATAGCGCCCTTCCGGCGCAGATTTTCGAATGGGCAAAACGAGCCGACCCCGCGTTCTATGAACGCGCTTGGGGCGGGATCATTGTCCTTCTTGTGTTTTTGGTCGCGATGAACGCCGTCGCGATCCTCCTGCGCCGCCGATTTGAACGGCGGTGGTAGGTTCATGGCAATTCTGAAAGGCCAAGTTGAATGAGTGCTTCGAAAATCAGCGCCCGTGCGTGCAACGTCTTTTACGGCGATACCCATGCGATCAAGGGCGTGAATGTCGATATCGGCAGCAAATCCGTCACCGCCTTTATCGGCCCCTCCGGCTGCGGAAAATCGACGTTTCTGCGGTGCCTCAACCGGATGAACGACACGATCGACACTTGCCGGGTTGAGGGCACAATTACGCTTGATGGCGAGAATATCTACGATCCGCGCGTCGATCCGGTGACCCTGCGTGCACGGGTCGGGATGGTGTTTCAAAAGCCCAATCCTTTCCCCAAATCGATCTTTGATAATGTCGCCTATGGGCCAAAGATTCATGGCATGGCCAAATCGAAATCCGATCTGCGCGACATCGTCGAAAATGCCCTCCGCCGCGCCGCGATCTGGGACGAAGTAAAGGACAGGCTCGATGCGCCTGGCACTGGCCTTTCCGGTGGCCAGCAGCAGCGTCTGTGCATTGCGCGCGCCATCGCGACCCAGCCCGAGGTCTTGCTTATGGACGAGCCGTGCTCGGCGCTCGATCCAATCGCCACTTTCCAGATCGAAGAGCTGATCGACGATCTTGCCAAGAATATCTCGGTGGTCATCGTTACCCACTCGATGCAACAGGCCGCTCGAGTGAGCCAAAAGACGGCGTTCTTCCATCTGGGCGAGCTGGTCGAGTTTGGCGATACGGACGATATCTTTACCAACCCGTCCGATCCGCGCACAGAATCCTATATCACAGGCCGTATCGGCTAGGCCAAGGAGACCCATAATGTCGGAACATCACATCGCCTCGGCTTTTGACCGCGATCTGGAGGGCATTCAGGCCAACCTGATGCGTATGGGCGGCCTTGTCGAAAGCGCGATTCAAAGTGCGACCAAGGCTTTGATCGACCGCGATCCAGATCTCGCGGCCAAGGTCAGGGTGGATGACAAGAAAATCGACGCGCTCGACGAAACCATCCACGCCGAATGTGCGCGGCTTATCGCTTTGCGCCAACCGATCGCCAGTGACCTCAGAACCATCCTTGGCGTAATGCGTATCGTCGCCAACCTTGAGCGCATCGGGGACTATGCCAAGAATCTGGCCAAACGGACAGTCGTTCTTCTGGATCTGCCCGAGGTCCCCGGCGCATCGGGATCGATTTCCCGAATGGCACGCGAGGTGCAGGCAATGCTTACCGACGCGCTCGAGGCGACGCTCAAGCAAGATGCCACGCTGGCCGAGAGCGTGCGACACAGGGATGTCGAGGTCGATGAGATGTATGTCGCCTTCTTTCGCGAGTTGGTGAGCTTCATGCTCGAAGACCCACGGAAGATCACGGCCTGTATGCACTATCATTTCATCGGCAAGAACA
>Ga0102894_1000393_pt1 | contig 9946 bp, 4 predicted proteins | sample Colrivmeta1554A3_FD_78448 | JGI IMG/M metagenome (GOLD analysis project Ga0102894, IMG submission 78448) | Estuarine microbial communities from the Columbia River estuary - metaG 1554A-3 | ecosystem: Environmental > Aquatic > Marine > Intertidal zone > Estuary | place: USA: Columbia River Estuary...
TCTTTCCACCGATAAAGAGGTCGTAACCTTCAGCTAAGCGATGAACATCGACACCAAATCCAATTCGAATCTGCATATTATATTCCACTTGGTGTTGATCCACCAGTGCGTCCTAGATTCAATATAAGCGTGAAACGCAAGGTGTTCGCTAATGGACTTTGTCGGCCGCTTACAGAAGCTAGGTAAGAGAAATCTATGGAGAACATGTTGTATTTCAAACTTGCACCAAAATTCAAAAATTGACGGTTACCTTTGTTTCTGTTTTCATAGAACATTCCGGTTCTGAAAGCAAGTACATCGTTGTACCACCATTCAATTCCACCCGCAATATTAATTTCCGCCAATTCCTCTTTCAATTTTGTCCCTTTCACGATCGCATATGAACCATCGTTGTTCTGAATGTAATCACCATTCGCATCTTTCGCAACAACTCCAGGGGCATCATAAAACGACTGTAGAATTCCATTGATAATACCAACATCACCATCCATTCCGGATAACATGGTATAGCTTCCATTAATGTTTGCGAAGTATGCAGGTGTTGGAACAAGCAACTTTTGAAGATCCAACGCAAAGGTTACTTTATTGTAATCGTCAAACTCTGCTTCAAAGGCATTTCCAATTTTCAAATTCATAGGAATAAAATCGCGTTTTGACAATTCCGAATAAGCCACTTTGTTACCCAGGTTGTTCAATGTTGTAGCAAATGTGTACGTTCCATCAGTATTTCCAATTTTCGCATCATCGTTTCTATACGTAATGGAGAAATCTGCCGCTCCAACAACTCCCGCTTTCGTATTTACTCCCCCAACAGTCAATCCGCCAGTTAAATTCGAATAGGCAAACTTTCCATTAATTCCAATGCTTAATTTCTTAGCCAAACGGAAAGCATAAGCGCCAGTTAATTCAAATTCACTCGGTTTGTCATCACGAAGTACATTTCCGCTGATGTCCGTAAAGGTAATTTCACCCAAACTAAAATAGCGCAACGAACCACCGATGGTATGTATTTTATTGATTCGATAGTATCCTGCCAAATAAGATAAACTGATGTCATTTGTCAATTGACGTAACCAAGGAGTGTAAGACAAACTTAATTCGGACTTCTCTTTAGCGAAGCTTAGCATGGAAGAATTCCAGTAGACAGAAGTAGAAGTTGGACTTAAAGCAGTTCCTGCATCCCCCATTCCACCTGCCCTAGAATCCGGTGTAATTGCCATGAATGGCAAGGCAGTCGTAATGGTATTTAATTGCAAGTCATTGTCCGTTACACCTGATCCCCCACCGTTCGGTTGAGCATAGACAAGAAAAGAAGAATAACAGAATGATAAAACGATAAAAACGTGCTTCATAAATAACAGTACTTAATGGTTCGTAAATATACGAAAAACTAGGTTTTTTATTGTGGGATCACTTCAAAATAACCAATTTCTCTGTTTTTTCTGCTGTTTGACCGTCGATATTTTTCACTTTTAAGCGATAAACGTATACGCCTTTTGCTAATTGATCTCCAAAATCATCCTTTCCATCCCATTCGATTCCTTCAGATCTAAATCCTTGGGTTTGGACTTGTTGCTGTATCGTTTTAACAAGCCTTCCAGAAATCGTGTAGACCTGAACTTGCACATCAAGTTGGTTACACGATTGATTGTGCTCAAACATAAACTCTGTGCGTGTGGTAAATGGATTCGGGTAATTGTATACATGATCCAAAACAGGAACTTCCTTTTCCTGAACGATAAAATCAATTTTTGCTGTCCCTGAATTATTGTTTACATCCCAAACTTTCAATTCAAGCGTGTGTTTTCCTTTTGACAACCCTTGAAGTTGGTACCTCACCTCTCCGTTTTGATAATCATTCAGTCCAGCAGAATAAAAATCATTCAAAACAAATGGATTACTCGATTCACCATCTAGCACAGCCACGATGTCATGACCGATTCCATTTCCAACCGTATTGATTCCGTTTTCATCAAAAACTTTGGCAAACAATACTGGATTTGCATCGGTAATACTTCCCGAAATGAACGCTTCGTCATTCATGAACAATTGAATCGTTGGCGGAATTGCGTCATTGAGTCCATTTGGATTAATGCCTCCAATGATGATCATCGTATCAAATCCCTGTGCATCGGTTATTGCACTATTACCGTAGTAACTAATTTTTCCTAATCCATAATTCAATGCGATGTCCTTTGGCACGATGAACTCAAAATCAAAATATCCATTGACAATACTTGCTTTTCCGCGGTATATTTTATTTCGCTGCTGTTGAAAACTCAACACTTGCGGTGGATCTTGTCCGAGTGTTTGTTGGGTTTTAAACTTGTCGAAAATCGTAGGTGTCAACTCACCATTCCATGTGTTCAAGACTGCCCCATTCCAATCTTCCATGTGTCCTTTGATTCGAACCTTACTTAAGGCATTGATGGTGTCAATTTGAACTTGTGGACTAATTCCATTGATGCTATCCGTCACGATTCGGTATCTTGGGAGCGCAATGCGTAAAGCTGGATCTCCAATCAAGGTAAAACTTCGTTTATTCCCGCTTGAACCCGAATTGTTCTTTGTTAACATCGCAATTTCACCAAATGTTTTTGGAACGCCAGCGGCATCTCTTTCAAATACCTGCTGATAAAAAGCGTCGCCCGTCACTTCGTTCACAGTAATAAAAACAGCTCTTGTCGTCGTCATCAACGCTATGGATGATCCAGTTGGATTCAAAAATGCCCATTCGCCAGCGGACACCCGTTTTGGATCATCGTACCTAGTGAATTCACAAGTCGCAGAGACGAATAGGTTCAGTGCATTGATGTTATTCCATGATTGAATTTGCGGGATTGTTACAATGCGCTCCTCTGCCAATCCAACCTCTCCTCCATGTCCAACGTAATTAATCATCAAAATACCTCGTTGAACCCTGTCTGTAATCGATTCAGACAATGCAGGGAAACGTATTCCACCAGTGGAGATAACCATTGGAAAGGCGTCCATGTACAGCTTTTCACCATTCATTTCACGGTGATTCAATTTGACATAATTGTATTGAGGCTCTGCATTGTCTTCGATAAATTGATTCGATGGGTCATTATCAGCGATTTGAACAAATTTCAGTCGCCAATCACCAAATGTTGAACTCAAGTCAGTTGAACCCAAGCAGCAAGATGCGTTATTTGGATAAAGGTTTGAACCATTTTTTAGGTAATGTTCGACTTTGTCCACTTGTTGTTTCGCTTGAATATTATCACTTACGATAAAGCGTCCAACACCAATATCCATCAAGTCTGTGCTTGCAAATCCTTCATTATCTCCTAGAATACCAAAGTAATCATCGGATACGAGTGCGTTAATATGATCTTCACTGATAACTGCCTGATAGGTTGGGATGAAATTATTGTTGTTGTCCAAACGGTTTTTCGGGTCATACGTTCCATCACCGAACAATAATAAGTATTTAGGTTTTGTGGTCGGATCGTTTTGTAGCGCTCGATCATAAAACATTTTCGCAAACATTCGAATGGCCGTTGCATCCTGCATTCCAGAACTAAACTCATTGTATACTTCCATGACGTTTACAACATGAACAGATAACCCTTCCGCACGGTGCAGTTCCGCCAATCTGTTCGCTTGAGAAAGAAAATCAGGATGAGATACAATTAAGTAATCCGCTTGCTCTAGTCCATGAAGATCTTGATTATTCACTGCCCCAACTCTATCTGGAGTAAAAAATGAACTTCCATTAGATGCGACAAACTCTTTCAATCCACCGTCAGCCTTAAACGATTTATAGTTTCCATTTGATGTAACAAACATTTTTTTAGGGACATGTTTATCCGTAACATCCCAAACAAATCCACTTGTTGGCAATCCCGTTATATCATACGATACCAATTGATTACCTGGTATATTCTTCACCCTAAATCCAAATTGCGTTCCATAAAAAACCAATTTTCTTTTGGTGCTTAGGAAGATTCTATCCAGGTAAGTTAATGTTAGTGGTGATTGACGTGTTACACTTAGTTTCAATGCTATGGAAGATGGCGGATTATTCATGGAAAATTTGTATTCACCCCTTGAAAAGTCCAATGAATTGATAGGTAAAATGTTTGAGAATAAATTCTGTCCGTTGACACTGGCTTTCATTGTATTCAACAAGTTATTATTGGGACAATTTGAAGCAATATCTAATTTAAAGTCCAGTTTTACGGTGTCCAAGTTGGGTATTGAGAAATTAAAAGTTCGTTCTAATTCCACGTCGAATAATTCACCATACCATCTTTGTCCTCCTTCGACAAGGTTCACTTCATCATTTTCATAACTTTCTCTAAAGTCATACGAACTTATGGTAGTGTCGGCAGGATTATCATTTTGAACTTCTGTTTGAATGCGCAAAGGCGCTTGGTTTCCATTAATATTAATGAAATATGTCGATACATCGCTATAAATATTTCGGATTTGCACATAGGGGAAAACTGTTTCCGTGCTAGACCAACGGTGAGGTCCCCAAGCATGAAATAAAACGTAATCATTATCATTAAACACACCATCAGATTCTCCTTGAATGTATATCGCATTTTCTGCTAAATCATCCGTTCTAGGAACGTTGTTTTTCTCTGGAAGCAAACCATCACCATTGCCATAAATGTGTATGTGCGCTGGATTTAATCCTGTGGTATTAATTCCACAAGACTCTAAGAATGCTTTGTCGATTTTATAAATACCATCCTTTGCAACGGATATTTTATACCAAGTACCAGAACCCGACTTCATTGCCGAATTTTGAACGAAATCCTTCTGATTGAAACTTAAGGATGGACTAAGTTGGTAGGAAAACTGTACTATTCGCTCGTAGTTTCCATTTCTCAAACGAACAGGAACGCCATGAATGACAACAAATGGAAGCCCAGCCTCTTCATTTACGGACGCTTCGATTAAATAATCCTCCGCAACTTGAACGAAAGCTGCTTTGTAATAGGTCAAATCTGAACTTGGAATCTGTTCCGTAACGATGTCAGAAATCACTACTTTTTGTTGTGATGAATTCGTTTTTGTTTTACTAAAAAAATAAGGAAGTCCATTATCGACTCCTTGATTCTCAATAAAACGAAGGGGATAAACTTTTCCTTCTACCTCATGACTATGCGTTTCAGACCACTTCAAATCGACTTTCACGACTTGAGAAAAAGAAGCGTTTGCAGTAAAAAGAAGAAGGAATAAGAAAATAATTCGGTTCATGTTCATGTTTTTTCAAAGATTGTGTAGAAGAAAAACGTCAATATATTTATTTTATTTGAATAATTATTCGATATTTGTAACCTTTCAAACCTAAACTACGTTGAGATTGTTCGTGCTAAAAACAAAGTTTGTGAAAACATTCGGAACTCTAGTCATTGTCATAGCAAATATATTTGTTGTTTCAATGTCAAATAATTCTTGGTCTCAGGACCCTACATTTACTCAGTTCTATTCGAATCCTGTGTATCTGAACCCTGCCCTTGCGGGAGCAACTGGTTGTCCAAGAATCGCCTTAAACTATCGTAATCAATGGCCGCAACTGTCCGGTAACTATGTTACTTACAGTGCAGCGTTTGATACCTATGCAAAAAACGTTTCAGGTGGAATTGGTTTAATTGCGATGCATGACCAGCAAGGACAAGGTACCATTCAAACATCGATGATTGGTGGAATTTACTCCTACAATCTAAAGGTGAATAGAAAATTCTCCTTGATGTTTGGAGCAAGAGCTGCATACTTTCAGAAATTTTTAGATTGGGATAAATTAACGTTTGGTGATATGATTGATCCAAGAAGAGGATTTATTTACCAAACAGGTGATGTTATTCGTGGAAATGGTCGTCATGGATTCTTTGATGCTTCAGCTGGATTAGTAGGATTTACAAAAAACTTCTATTTCGGAGTTGCAGGACACCATTTAAATCGTCCAGATGAATCTATGATTTTAGGTCAGTCTCGTTTGCCCATTCGCGTAACAGGTCACATGGGTGCAACGATTAAAATTGGTCAACGTGGTCGCTATTCAAGCAGTACGATGTTGATGCCAAATATCATTTACCAATACCAAAATGGATTTCAAGAGTTTAACATCGGAGCATACTTGAGATACGAAAGTTTTACGATTGGTGCTTGGTACCGTAACAAAGATGCATTTATTTTAAGCTTAGGAATTAGTACAGACAAATTTAGAGTTGGATACAGTTATGATTTAACTGTTTCAAATTTAGGTGGTGTTTCAGGTGGTTCACATGAGATTTCAATGGGAATTAATTTGAAGTGTAAGAAAAAACCGAAGAATTTCAGAAAAATTTCTTGCCCATCGTTTTAAGTGTAACTAAAACAATTAATAAAGATTATTATCGTTAATAAAACGCAAAGTAGAATATGAAGCGATTGATGAATAGATTTTTAGGAGTATCAGTAGTTGGACTATTGGTGCTTTCCTCTTGTTCTCCAGAAAGATCAAGTTCAACCGGTTGGGAATACAACAACTATAAAAACGGTGGATTTGAAAAATTCGATGCACAAGAGCAAGAAACAGGGCCAGGATTGGTCATGATTGAAGGCGGAACGTTTACCATGGGTAGAACGGAACAAGATGTCATGAAAGATTGGAATGCACGTGCTGCACGTGTGACCGTTGCTTCTTTTTACATGGATCGTACAGAGGTTACTAACCTACATTGGTTAGAATACATGTACTGGATGAAACGTGTTTACAACAAAACATATCCTCACGTTTACAAAAAGTGTTTACCTGATACTTTGTCATGGAGAACAGCTATGGGATACCGTGAGAAATACGTGAATTATTATTTACGCCACCCATCTTACGCAGATTATCCAGTAGTTGGTGTTTCTTGGTTACAAGCAAATGATTTTTGTAAATGGAGAACTGACCGTGTAAATGAGGCTATCTTAGTAAGAGAGGGAATTCTTAAATGGCATTTTGCAGACGAAGGAAGTACTGATGTTGGAGCTGCAAATGATGCAAACTACGACAAAAGATATGCATCTGTTCCGCAAAACATGTTCAGTACTGAAAATTACTTAAACGGAAACTACACGGTAGAATCGGAAGGCGGTTACGTAATGAATAAGGACAATAAACCAAAAGCGAAAGTTGATGCAAAAACAAAACGCTCTGTTCCCCGTGACCCATACCAATTAGAAAATTACGACCCGATTTATGCGGATTTAGACAATGGTAGATTAGGTACACGACCAGTTCGTATGGAAGATGGTATCTTATTACCAAGCTATCGCCTACCTACTGAAGCTGAATGGGAATTCGCTGCACTTGGATTAATCGGTAACCTAGATGAAGGTTCGGAAAACATCAACGATCGTCGTATCTATCCTTGGGATGGACACTACGTTCGTCAAGAAGAAGAGCAATTTGCAGGAGCAATTCAAGCAAACTTCGTTCGTGGAAAAGGTGACATGATGGGTGTTTCTGGGAACTTAAATGATGGATCAGACATCACTGCTCGCGTAGACGATTATTGGCCAAATGACTTCGGTCTTTACAACATGGCGGGTAACGTTTCAGAATGGGTAATGGATGTTTATCGTCCGATGACTAGTGAAGTTTCTGAAGAGTTCATGCCTTTCCGTGGTAATAAATACCAAACACAGTTATTAGTACCAAACGGTCTTTACGATCGTCCAGTGAAAGCAAATGAAAACGTTTACGACGTTCATGGAATGAAAGAGTTCGTCAATGAATTTGCTCGTGTGAAGTACTTAGCTTATGCGAACAAAAAATACGGACAAACAGCTGGAACAAACTACCAGTCTAATTTCACGAATGGAACCGTTGATACAACAGCAAATGCTGCAGCAGCTCCAAAACCAAGTGGAGTGAACAACAATCCGATGAATTCAAGAATTTATTCGAAACAAGATCCTAGAGGATACCAATTCAACTCTCCTTCTAGCTATTACGTGTCAAATAATTCTCAATTTACTTCGCAGGAACGTTTACAATTCGAATTTTTGGATACGTTAAACATCATGTTAGATACAGCAATTGCTTTGTACAATCAAGGACGTACAATCGCTGCTAGTGCATTTATTGAACGTGTATTGTTCAATAAAGATTTACCAATGGAAATTCAAGATGGATCAAAAAAACAAGATATCCTTGAATTAATGGGTATTGCATTCGATCGAACAGATCCAAACGCATATTTAGGAATTGATACTGCTTTATTCAGTAAAGATTATTTAGAGCGTAAATTCCGTTCATACAGTACTGATCCAACGATTACGACTTGGATCATGACTTTACGTAATGGTTTAACTGAATTCATTACGGAAACGAAAGGAAAACAACGTTGGAGAGATGTTACGGTTGAAGAAAACGCTGGACGTTTGAACTACCGTAAAGATGACTACATTGATTACATGGATGGTGATTTAGAATCTTCTATTTTCTACAATAACACGAAGAGAAAAGACGATATCAATAGCGGTTTACGTGATTCTAAACAAGTCATGTATCAAAACCAACATGAGAACTTTAACCTAAACAACGACATGATTAATGCTGGTGCATCTGGATGGCCAACGACATTAATCTCTGATAAATCAAGAGTATACAAAGGTGGCTCGTGGGCTGACCGTGTATATTGGTTATCTTCCGGAAACAGAAGATTCTTAGATGAAGACAAAGCAACGGCAACAATTGGTTTCCGCTGTGCGATGGATCGAGTTGGAAGTTCCAGACCGAAAAGTCCGAAAGAATAATTAAAAAAGCCCGAGCAATCGGGCTTTTTTTTTGCATTTTTGCATCATGGAAAAATTAGTTGATTTATTTTATAAGTGCTCCGGAATATCAACGGACACGAGAAATATTCAGGAAGGATCACTGTTCATTGCTTTGCGTGGAGAACATTTCAATGGGAATGTATTTGCAGCTAAAGCCATTGAATCTGGCGCTACCTATTCCATCGTTGATGAAGAAGAATTTGCCAATGACAAGAATATCTTTTACGTTGAAAACACCTTGATATTCCTCCAAAATCTCGCTAATTTTCACCGAAATAAATTTGACATCCCCTTCATTGGGATTACTGGAAGTAATGGAAAAACCAGTACTAAAGAACTCGTTAACGCTGTATTATCCCAAAAATACCATACACTTTGTACGATAGGAAATTTAAACAATCACATTGGCGTTCCACTTACGCTTCTACGTTTAAACGCTTCACATGAAATGGCAATTATCGAAATGGGTGCGAATAAGCCAGGAGATATCGCTGAATTATGCGCAATTGCAGAACCAACCCATGGAATCATAACGAATATCGGAAAGGCTCATTTGGAGGGATTCAAAACTTTCGAGGGAGTATTGCAAACGAAAACAGAACTCTATCGATCCATAGAAGAAAAATCAGGCGTTCTTTTTGCTTGCATGGACGATGAAATTCTGATGTCAGCTTGTAAAAGTCATCCGCTTCCGCTTGTTACTTATGGAAGAACGGAGGATGCATTAATTGTTGGAGAACTAAGTCATTTGGATCCATTTGTTCATTTCAGCTGGCATAACCACGCTTATCGCTCACCAATTTTACACACACACCTTGTCGGAAAATATAATTTTAATAATTTTCTTGCAGCGATAGCCTTTGGAAATATTTTTGACGTTCCTGTTGAACAAATCAATGAAGCAATTGAAGGATATATTCCTCAGAATAACCGAAGTCAAGTGACCAAAACAGCGAATAATACCTTGATCATTGATTGTTATAACGCAAATCCATCTAGCATGAAATCGGCCTTGGAATCCTTCAATGAAATCAAAGGAATGGAAAAATTTGCCATTCTAGGCGATATGTTGGAGTTAGGTGATGAAAGTTTAACAGAGCATCAAACAATACTAGATTATTGTCAACAAAACAACATTCCATTCTTCACCGTTGGTCCA
>Ga0102894_1000396_pt1 | contig 9908 bp, 10 predicted proteins | sample Colrivmeta1554A3_FD_78448 | JGI IMG/M metagenome (GOLD analysis project Ga0102894, IMG submission 78448) | Estuarine microbial communities from the Columbia River estuary - metaG 1554A-3 | ecosystem: Environmental > Aquatic > Marine > Intertidal zone > Estuary | place: USA: Columbia River Estuary...
ACTTTGCGCAATCAACGCAGTAGTTGTCGGCCTCAGGTTTGCCATTGACGAATGCGGTGAGCCACTCAATAAATCGCACGCCATTCATCTCTTCGGTGTACAACTCGTCGCGAACTGCGATGGTGTGCTCGGCGCCAGGTGAGATCCAGTTCGCAACATTTGCTCCGGTTGCTTCAATCTTTGACTCATTGGTGCGCATGACTGAAACCAAGTTGTCGGGGGAAAGCCCAGCCATTTGTGCGAACTGAGAAAGCACGGGGTCAAATGCGTAGTCGTGACGAAGAAACGTGATCTTTGGGTTGTGCTCGGCAGCTTTGATGAATGTGTACGCCGGTGTGAATTGATCAACGGTGAGGCCTTCAATTTCGGGCCAATCGGGAAGTGTTTCGAGAGTTCCCCAATTACCAACAACAAAGCCCATGGCATCGGGAACCGCTCCAGAACTATCGGCGAAGACTTTGAGATCAGCGTTTGGTAACTGATCGCCGGCCATGGCCGCGAAGACCGGAGTAGGGAATGAGCCAGCGCTTGATCCAGCAACGACCAACTGTGTGGTGTCGGGAAAGCGCTCGATCATGGTGTCAAGAGCACTGGATGCATTGACGAATCCTTTGTGCTGAACAACAACTCCGTTGCCGTAGTCCTTCGTGGTATTTCCCGAGTGAACATCGCCAGTGCAATAGGGGACATACACAACTGAATAATCCGCGAATGGATTTTCGGGATTTGCAAAATCAAAAATTCCAGGGGCATCAGTAAGTCGTGAAACTGGGGCGATGTTTTCGCTATACGTGCCACTGCCGGGTTTGCACATCTCGCCACTGAAACAGGCACCGCCACCTTCGAGATAGAACAAGACTTTGGTGGGACTCGCCTCACGCACATAGAAATGGAACGCGCTTCCGTCGGCGCACATGCAGTCGCTGGGGGCGTCAACTGTTTCCCACGTGGTTGAGTAAACAGGTTGCTCGGTCGGATTCGGAAGTGAGGTATCTGCAATGGGTGCTTCGGTGGATGCAGTTGCTTCCGTAGTTGGAGTTGAGGTATCGGTCGAACCCGACGACTCGTCACCTCCACACGAGGCCAACGCGATTAAACCAGCAGCAGCAAGTGTCGCGCCGACGCGGAAAGAAGTACTTGAAAATTGACGTGATGTCATTGTTTACCCCCTAGTAGTTGTGTCAGATTACAAAGAGCAGTTGGTGTCTGCATGGCTATTAGTCCAAACGGAAGGGCCCTTTGAGGGAACTTCCATTCATCCTCTGGGAAAGATTCAGGCATCAATATGTCCGAGGAGGCTTTATGTCAGATAGTGGATTGTGTCCAAGTTGCAATGCGTACATTGGTACTGAGTCGCGAAGTTCATGTCCGAATTGCGGGCACGATTTCGAGTCTGGGGGCGGAGATGGCTCGTACTTTGATGATGAATTAGATGACGATGATCTTGACGACGATGATCGTGATGATGACGACGATCTGTGAGATACCGTTACATGAGTGTCTGAAGTTGAAGGTCGAGCCCCAGGTTTCATTGATGCCTCGGTTCTTCCTCAACCGTCTGATGCTCGTATCGCCGTTCGGGTGAGTCGCCCCGGACTTCGCGCGATTCGCTCGGGTAGTCCGTGGTTGTTCGATCAAGCCGTTGAATCCCATAAGCCATCAGGCAATAGTGGCGATTTGGCTGTGGTTTTTGACGACAACCGACGTTTTGCCGCGATTGGTTTGTGGGATCCCGAATCGCCTATCCGAGTCAAAGTGCTTCATGTTGGCAAGCCAGTCACGATTGATGACGACTGGTGGCGAAACAAAATGCAACAGGCGTTAGATGTGCGTCGTGAGTTGTTAAGCAACGGATTGACGACAGGCTTTCGTTGGGTGCACGGAGAGAACGATGGTTTGCCCGGATTGATCGTCGACCAGTATGCGTCAACTGTGGTGATCAAGTTGTATACGGGTGCCTGGTTCGTTCATTTGCGTTCAATCATGAAGGCACTCATCGAAGTTGGCTCGGTTGAACGAGTAGTGATTCGCTTTTCACGGCTCGTGCGTGACGGCGAAACATACGGCTTGGTTGATGGCGACACCCTGTATGGCGAAGCCCCGACCGGGCCAATCATGTTTTTGGAGAACGGTCTCGCTCTTGAAGCAGACGTCGTCTTTGGCCACAAAACTGGACACTTCTTAGATCAACGCGACAACCGAGCGATCGTGCGCAACTTAGCGAGCGGTTGTCGAGTGCTTGATGTTTTCTCGAGCACTGGTGGATTCACTTTGTCGGCTGCAGCGGGTGGAGCAAAATCAGTTCACATGGTCGACGTGAGTGCGCCAGCTCTTGCAACGGCTCATCGCAATCTTGAACACAACAAGGCAATTGGTTCGATTGCCGCGTGCAAAGTGACTGATGTTCGAGGAGATGCCTTCGCAGTCCTTGAAGACATGGTTGAACGAGGCGAGCAATTCGACATTGTTATTTTGGACCCGCCGTCATTTGCACAGAATCAAGCCTCAATTCTGCGCGCCTTAAGTTCGTACGAACGACTCGCTCGTCTTGGTTTGCGACTCACCGCGCCGGGCGGAACATTGTTGCAAGCATCCTGTTCAAGTCGCGTCAACATTGATGAACTGGCAGATGCGGCGTATCTTGCTGCTCGAACTGCCGAAGTCGATATTGATGAATTCAAACGTACCGAACACGCTGCTGACCACCCGATTGGTTTTGAATTTGGTGCGTACTTAAAGGCGATTTACTACAAGGTCACGCCGTACGGCATTTAGCCGTTGACTTTAAGGAACTTGCTGAACTTCTTGCGCGGCTTGTTGTCGGCAGCAATCATGCGGGCCATGTCGTGGAAGATTTTTCCAGTTTCACTTTCGGGAGCAATGGCCGCGATCGGATGGCCGTCGTCGCCGCCCTCGCGCAATTGCTGAACCAGCGGTAGTTGTCCAAGTAAAGGAACGTTGAGTTCGTCGGCAAGTTCCTGACCGCCACCGCTACCAAACAATTCGTACTTCTTACCATCGTCACCGGTGAACCACGACATGTTCTCGATGACTCCCTTAACGGGTAACCCAACTTTGGTCGCCATCGCCGCTGACAAGCGTGCAACTTTTTGCGCTGCTTGCTGTGGTGTCGTCACGACGTACACCTCGCCCTTGGGCAAGTACTGGCTGAGGCTTAATGCAATGTCGCCAGTGCCCGGCGGCATGTCAATCAACAAGAAATCGGGTTCATCCCAAAAGACATCAGTCAGGAATTGTTCGAGAGCTTTGTGCAACATTGGTCCGCGCCAGACAACTGCTTGCCCTTCAGGAACGAAGTAACCAATTGAAATGCAACGAACTCCGTATGCCTCTGATGGCAACAGCATGCGGTCGATTGCAACGGGATCGGTATTCGCACCAAGCATGCGCGGGATGGAGTAGCCGTAAATATCGGCGTCAAGTACGCCGACTGTGTGACCTTGCGCGGCTAGAGCAACTGCGAGGTTGGTGGTGACGCTGCTTTTGCCGACGCCACCTTTACCCGATGAAATCAAGAGTGGACGCGTCTTGTTGTCAGGATTGGCAAATGGAATCGCCCGACCTTCGGCGTGTCCATGGGCCTGACCTTGACCAGCAGTAGAACCTGGATCGCCGTGCAACTTCATGCGCAACTCTTCACGTTCTTGATCGGTCATGACGGTGAAATCAAGATTGACGTTGGCGACTCCGGCGAGCGGTGCGACGGCACCTTTGACGCGGTTTGTGATCTCGTTGCGCAATGGGCAACCAGCAATCGTGAGAGCAATCAGAATCGAGACAGTTCCGCCTTCGATCTGCACGTCGCGCAACATGCCGAGGTCGACAATCGAGCGATGTAATTCGGGGTCTTCGACAGGACGAAGGGCTTCAACGACTTGTTCACGGGTCACAGACACGGGTGGGGGCTCCCTACTTCAGAATTTGCACGATCAATGTGCACGACTAATTTGCACTATGCAGATAGGTATAATACCCACGTGCCATCTGTTCGCCCTCCTCAGACATCAGGTCACGGGTCACCGTCAACAGCGACCGGTGGATTTGCGGCGTCAGTAACGGCCATCACCAACGCTTTTGGCGATCCGACCCGTCGAGCCATCTATTTGTTCGTCCGAGGTGTTGACGAGGGTGTCACGGCTGCTGAAGTGGCCTCTGAGTTCGACCTACACCCCAACGACGCACGACATCATCTCGACAAGTTGGCGACCGGAAGTTATGTCGATGTTGCAGTCGTACGCCCTCCAGGTGGCGGAGCCGGTCGACCCTCGAAGCGCTATTCGGCAGCTGCCGAATTGCCGATGAGCGAGTTCCCGGTTCGAAGTGACGATCTAGTGCTCAGTTTGCTGGGCAAAACTCTGGCACTTCTGCCGACCGATCAGGCCGAAATCATCGCCGAACAAGTTGGCCAAGAATATGGCCGGGCCATGGCAGCGGCATTAACTGGCACCGATCTTGAGGCGGGTCAGCGCAGTCTTCGCTCGGCCATGCAGGCTGTGGCTGACGCGCTCACTGCTCACGGATTCGCTGCGCATACCGAAAAGCGCAATAACCAATTGCAAATCATCAATAATCATTGTCCTTTTGGCGATGTAGCCATTGAACATCCGGTGATTTGTGCTGTCGATCGCGGCATGGTGAAGGGTATGTTGAGCGCACTGTATGGCGATGCCGACGTGTCAACCATGGAGTCGCTGGCACAAGGCAATACTTTTTGCGCCACTGCCGTCTGAGTTCGAACCCGTTGGGGCTGTAGCGTCTCATCTACGAAGTTGGCAGGAGACCTCCGCCAACATCGCTTTAACAGGAGGCATATCGTGGACATTCGTATCGGCGTTACCCAAGCAGCTCGAGAGATTTCGTTAGAGCAGGCCGATGAAGAGCGAGATGCCACCAAAGCCAAGGTCGAAGCAGCCTTGTCGGGTGCGGTCGATGTGTTGTGGCTTGTGGACAAAAAGGGACGCACTGTCGGCGTGCCTGCAGCCAAAATTGCATACGTCGAAATTGGATCGGTCGAAGGAGATCGCCGCATCGGCTTTGGCGGATGAGGCCCTTCTGAGTTTTCAATCGTCGGGGATGACTCGGCGCAGGTCGATTTTCGGGCAGACTCGTAGGTATGGCAACACTTGCCGAACTACTTCGCCAACACACTGAACTATCCAAAGACGACAGCGCTCATTTACAGCAGCTGATCGGTGAATGGGGCATGCTCGCCGACCTGTGTTTCGCCGACATGATCTTGTATTTGCGCAATCTTGAGGGTGAATGGGTCGTTGGTGCGCAGGTGAGGCCTGCAACCGGGCAAACCATCTATCGAACCGACCTCGTTGAGTCTTTGGCTAATCCAGCCGAGTCTGAACTGCTGAATCAAGCCATGTCGACTGGGACCATCAGCGAAGGCGAACTGCATAAGCACGAAATGTTTGATTCGGTACATGTCTTGGCGATTCCTGTGCGCGGTGCTAATGGGGCCATTGCCGTCTTGACTCGTGAGTGGTCGTCAAAGACCAGTCGTCAACCGGGCGAACTTGAACGTACGTACCTGTCGATCTTTCAGCGCATCGCAGAGATGATCACTGAAGGTGCATTCCCGTTCCCGGGTCGCGCGGCCGACCTGAGTGCTGCTCCTCGAGTGGGCGACGGTGCCGTTGTGTTGGATGAGAATGCCATCATTCGTTATGCATCACCGAACGCAGTGTCGGCGCTTCACCGAGTTGGAATTACCGCCAATGTTGTTGGCCAATCGTTAAGCGAACTTGGTTTTGCTGATAGTCCGGTACGCCAGGCTTTTGAGCGCTTTGAACCAGTGATTGAAGAATTTGATCAAACAGCTGACGTGACACTGCTTGTTCGTTGTATCCCGATCATTTCAACCGAAGTGATTACCGGTGGAATGTTGTTAATCCGCGATGTCACCGAAGTGCGCCGTCGCGACCGAATGTTGTTATCAAAAGATGCAACGATTCGCGAGATTCACCACCGAGTGAAAAACAATCTGCAAACAATTTCGTCGTTATTACGTTTGCAGGCTCGACGACTTGAGTCGCCAGAAGCAAAAGCTGCGGTGCAAGAAAGCGTACGACGCATTCGTACCATCGCATTGGTGCATGAAACTCTCTCGCGCGAAACGGGTGAAGATGTGGCCTTCATTGAAATTGTGCGACCACTCATGCGGTTGGCTGAAGAGGGTTTGCAGTCGCCAGATCGACCGGTGCGATTCATCGTGCAGGGTGATGGTGGCCGTTTGCCAGCAACAATCGCCACACCACTTTCTGTTGTGTTAACCGAACTGCTACAAAATGCTGTTGATCATGGTTTCCCTGAGGGCAGCGATGGTGGAACTGTTGTTGTTGAGTTGGGTGGCGACGATGACGAAATCGAAATCAAGGTCATCAACGATGGCCGAGGGCTCGATCCGGCATTTGATCTCAATGGTGCGACAGGGCTGGGATTGTCAATCGTCCGCACATTGGTCACGACCGAACTCAATGGTTCAATTTCAATTCGTGCGGGTGCGCCAGAGGATTTTGTCGCTGTCGGAATTGAAGCCCATCGTCGTGGCGATGGAACCGTGGTTGATCTGCGCTTACCGCGCTAGTTCAAAAGTTCAGGAAGCAAACGAACGAGCTGCTAATTGAGCAGCGCGGGTGCGGGCAGCAATCTTGCGACGGATGTCGCGACGTTCTTCTTCTGAAGTTCCGCCCCAGACACCGGAGTCTTGGTTGGTCTCGAGTGCGAACTCAAGACAGCTCACTTGAACTGTGCATTCGTTACAAACTTGCTTAGCACGATCAATTTGAAGAAGTGCTTGGCCGGTCGTGCCGATTGGGAAAAACAAATCGGGATCGGTGTCACGGCAGACAGCTTCGTCGCGCCATGAATAATCGGCGGAACCAAGGGCAAGTGAAGAGGCAAGGATTGACACGGTGTGCTCCAGGCGAGTTAGGGGGTTGAGGGGTTGATTACTTAACACGAACTTTGGTTGTCCGAATTAACTGACTGTTCAAGGTTGGCAAACAACTGGTGAACACGCAAGGGGTCAGCCCAAAGTTTTTCGTCACAGGACAGATTTTTTCTTTGTATAAAGAAAAATAAATGTGCTTGTTGGTGTGTATTCAGAGTTAACTCAAGGTATGGGAATTCAAGTACTGGCTCATCGTGGCGCTTCGGCAGCCGAGAAGGAAAACACAATTTCTGCTTTTAAACGGGCAGTTTCAATGGGTTCTGACGCGGCCGAACTTGATGTTCGCCGAACTCTCGATGATGTTTTAGTGGTGCATCACAATGCGACACTTGATGACGGGCGAATCATTTCGCAAGTGAATTATTCGGAATTACCTAACGATGTCTGCACCCTTGACGAGGCACTTGATGCTTGTGTTCCGATGTGGGTCAATGTCGAAATCAAAAATGATCCAGATGAACCAGACTTTGATGAGAGCGAATCAATCGCCGATGAGACGATTGCATGTTTATCTCGGCGTCCCGAAGGCGACGGACGTTGGCTGATTTCTTCGTTCCGCCGCGAGACGATTGATCGTTGTCAGCAGCTTCGTCCTTCAATTGCGACAGCATGGCTAACTGTTGGTGTTCGTCCCGAAGAATTTGATGTGGTGTTACCCGGTTTGGCTAAGAGTGGTCACAGTGCGTTGCATCCTTGGGTCACTTTTGTGACTCAAGAATCAATCGAGGCCTGTCATCAACACGGGCTGTCAGTCAACACCTGGACGTGTGACGATCCGTCCCGTATGGCCGAACTCATTTCGTGGGGTATCGACGGAATCTGCACCAATGTTCCCGACGTTGCCTTACAAGTACGAGATCAGGCCTCGCCTAGTTGACCAGTGGGTTGAACTGGGAACAATAATTTGACTGCTTCGGGTACATGCCTGAAATGTAAACGAGTTGACTCGCCCAAGTAATCACCATCAACTTGATAGGGGAATGGTTGCGCGTTCTCAACAATGAGTTCATGGACGTCGTTGAAGCATGCAACGTGTTTGCTTGGCGTGACGCCTCCGCCTTTGAGCGCACCTGCGAGAGTGCGAATAATTGCGACTGCCGACATCGTGCGGAACGTGACTGCAACAAGTGGTTTGTCAAGACCCGCAGCAGGAGACAAATCGAGTGGGCGGTTTCCTAAGAATGAATACGGATTGGTATTCAGAACAATGGTGAAATATCCATCGTCAACAAATCGTGATGGGTCGTAATTGAGATTTTCAAAACTCGAAAGTCCACCCGGACCACCAATGGCCGAATCAGCGGCAACGCTGAAGTGTGGATGATGGCGATCGTATTTATTCAGCCATGTGTGAAGGGCCGCATAAATGAAAAGTGGATGGCCCGCCCAACGCTTGAGCGAGGCACGAGTTTCAACTGTGCGCACGACCGCGGCGTCGTAACCGATACCGGTGTGGAAACAAAAGAAGCGACCGTTGACGCGACCAAGCCCGATGGGCCGGATATTCGCATCGGGATTTTCGAGGCCTGCGACCAAAAGTGACGATGCAGCAACGGGGTCGTTGGGCAGTCCAATTGTGCGGGCAAAGACATTGGTGCTTCCACCCGGCAAAACGCCAAGAGCCGTATCTGAGCCAGCGACTCCGGTCGCGACCTCATTGAGGGTTCCGTCTCCGCCAAACGAAATAACCAGATCGATGCCTCGGTGGGCAGCATCTTGAGCAAATCGGGTGGCGTGCCCGCGGCGGTTGGTCTCGACAATCTGGACGTCGTGTTGCCGGGACAAAGCCCGATGCACGATGACCGTATTGCGCGCCGTGACCGACGAGGCAAAGGAGTTGACGACCAGCAGAATCCGCACCGTCTGAGACGGTACCAGCCCATTTGGCAAGGAACTGAGCCGATGCCCCGTCAAGTAGGTCGGGAGTCACTTATTTAGATGTCCGATGGGTTGTGTGAAACGGCGCACAAGCCGCAAGAATGACGAACTATGAACGTAATCGTCTGTGTGAAACAGATCCCCGACCCCGCCAACCCCGGAGCCCTTGACGCCACGTCAAACACGCTCAAGCGCGAAGGCAAATTGATCCTTGACGAATCCGACAGCTATGGCGTTGAAATGGCCTTGCAGCTGGTCGACGCAGCAGGCGGCGGTGAAGTCAGCTTGGTGTCGATGGCACCCAATAGTGAGACCGCCGGACTTCGTACTGCGCTGGCGATGGGTGCTGCAAAAGCAGTGCTCGTTTCTGATCCGGCATTGCAGGGTTCGGACGCACTCACGACAGCAAAGATTTTGGCCGCAGCAATTCAGCGTTTGGGTGGAGCCGATTTGATTATCGCCGCAACCGAATCAAGCGATGGCTACACCGGCACTGTTCCTGAGCAGATCGCCGAAGTACTCGGATTGCCATCAGTGACATTTGCGAAAAAAGTTTCGATCGAAGGCGGAGTATTGAAGGCCGATCGTCAGACCGAAGAAGGTTATGACGAAGTGACCTGCCCGTTGCCCGCACTCATCTCGGTAACTGCTGGTGTTGTTGAGCCGCGTTACCCAAGCTTCAAAGGCATCATGGCTGCAAAGTCAAAGCCAGTTGATGAAGTCACTGCCGCCGATCTTGGCGTGACTCCAGTCGGCTGGGCTGGTGCCGGTCAGCAGATCAGCAACATCGCACAAGCTGAAGCACGTGCTGCTGGTGAAGTCATCGAAGATGACGGCGAAACATTCGGCAAGATCGTGACCTTCCTCGAAGGTTTGAAGGTCATCTGAAAACCGCTTGCGGTTTGATGATCAACAATTACAACTACTTAACGACGAAATAGAACGAGAACGGACAGAACAATGGGAATTAGCAACATTTGGGTATTCGCTCAAGTCGCCAACGGCGCACCAACATCGGGTTCACTCGAATTGGTCACCAAGGCACGCA
>Ga0102894_1000408_pt1 | contig 9834 bp, 8 predicted proteins | sample Colrivmeta1554A3_FD_78448 | JGI IMG/M metagenome (GOLD analysis project Ga0102894, IMG submission 78448) | Estuarine microbial communities from the Columbia River estuary - metaG 1554A-3 | ecosystem: Environmental > Aquatic > Marine > Intertidal zone > Estuary | place: USA: Columbia River Estuary...
AGTGAATGAAGTGCCCGCCGATAAGGGGCCGCTTGGCGCTATGAACCGCTCGATCACAACGGGTCGCTCCATCGCGGTTGACCCTGCTTTCACCAAACTCGGTACGCCGATTTGGATCGAAAAAGAGGGTGCAGCACCCATCCACCGCCTGATGGTCGCCCAAGATACGGGCTCGGCCATCAAAGGTGCGCAGCGAGCCGATATCTTCTTTGGAATGGGTGATATGGCGGGCCGTAAGGCGGGCCAGATCAAGGATGGCGGGCGCATGATCACGCTGCTGCCGATCCAAATGGCCTATGCGATGTTGCCTGAAACGATCGAATGAGACGCCCACGCCATCTCTCTGTCGAAGAACGCGCCCTTTGGGATCGCGTCGCGGATAGCGCTATTCCGCTTGATCCGCAGCGGCCCGTCGAAGAGCTGGTCATTATCGCGCGACCTGTGAACAGGCCTGTGGTGCGCGAGATAGATCCTATCCATCATTTCATGTTGGGGGAAAAGGCGAACCACAAGCGTGGTCATGATCTGCTGCCGAGCATCACGGCGCGACTTACCAAAGCGCCATTGCAAATGGACAGCAAAGCCCATGGTAAAATGACCCGTGGGAAGTTGAAGCCAGAAGCGCGGCTTGATCTGCACGGCATGACCATGAGCGAGGCGCACCCTGAATTGATCGCCTTTATCCTTGGCTCTCAGGCGATTGGCAGGCGTTTGGTTCTGGTGATTACGGGTAAAGGAAAACTGCGCGACGATGGCGGGCCGATCCCTGTCCGCCACGGTGTTTTGCGGCATCAGGTGCCGCAATGGATGGCACTGCCACCTTTGTCGCAAGCGATTTTGCAAGTGACGCCAGCGCATTTGACCCACGGCGGGCACGGCGCGTACTACGTTTACCTACGCAAGAACCGATAGGCGCTGGGCCATGCGTGCGGCAAGCCAGAGGCAAACTGCCGAGACCGCGAAACAGACCGCATAAGCGAGCATCTGGATTTCCAACTCAACACCGATGTCGATCAACCAACCGCTTAACCCCGGACCAATGGCTGATCCAAGAACCATGAGCGCGGTTGCTGCTGATTTGATCGAACCGATGAATTGCGTCCCGTAAAACTCTGCCCAACAGGCGTTGAGCAATGTGCCATGACCACCCCCCGACATACCCATCAGGATTACCGCGAGTGCCGTCCAAGCGAGGGTCGGTGCGTACCAATGTAGCACGAAGGCGATGATGTAGGGGATGATGTAAATCGGGAGCAGGCGGATCACGCCAAAGCGGTCAATCGCCCAGCCGAAGAATATCGTGCTGAGTGCGAGTGTCGCAGTGCCAAGCGGGAAGACGGCGACGAGCGCGAGGTGCGACCATCCTTTGATCTCTGCGAAGTGGGCTTGGTGGAACCAGAATACGGTGCCGAACCCTGAAAAGCAGACAATTGCAGGGACGAGCAGCCAGAACAGGGGGTGGGTGAGCGCCTCGCGGCGTGTCCAATGGCGGCCCATCATGCCGAGGGTGGCGTTTGATTGCGCCGTGCTTTGTGGTGTGCGTTCAAGCTTTAGCAGGTGATAAATGACTGGGCACATGGCGACGCAAAACACTGCGAAGCCGATCCAAAGCGTGCGCCATTCTACATGCGATTTCATCCAGACCATTGTGAGCGGCAACGTCGCCTCGCCGATCATAAAGCCCAATCCCGCGACGGCCAAAGCGCGACCTCGCGTGGCGATAAACCAGCGTGCCATGGCGACAGCGGACACATGTGTCGCCATGCCTTGCCCAAGGAAGCGCAGTGCGAAGATGACGAACACGAGACCAGCCAATGTCGCGTTGAAAGCCATTGCAAGCGAAGCTAGTGCCAGCCCTGCGACAACGAAAATCCCCAATGTGCGCACACGGAATATGTCAGCCAATCCGCCCGCAAAAACCATGACCGCTGCCGAGGCCATCGTGCCGACCATATACAGGAGGCCCCAATCGCCGTTGGAGAGGTTGAAGCTTTCGCGGATCTCACCGCCAAAGATCGAGATGAAAAACGTCTGCCCAAGGCAGGACATGAACGACAAAAGCGCACCCGTCGCAAGGAAGGGCGCGTTTTCGCGGACAAAGGAAATGTAGCCTGTTTTCATGCCGCCATTCATGGGCGCGAACGGCGGCAGGGAAAAGCCCTAAAGTACGTAGCGCGACAAATCAGTGGAGCGGGAAAGTTCGCCCAAATGCATCTCGACAAATGCCGCATCGACGGTGATCGCGTCGCCTGCGCGGTCTGGTGCGTTGAACGACAGATCTTCGAACACGCGCTCGATTACGGTGTATAGCCTGCGGGCCCCGATATTCTCGACGCTCTCATTCACTTCCGCCGCGATCTTGGCCAAGGCTTTGATCCCGTCCTCAGAGAAGGTCACGGTGACCTCTTCCGTCGCCATCAATGCGGAATATTGCAGCGTAAGCGCATTGTCGGTTTCGGTCAGGATGCGCACGAAATCGGCCTCTGTTAGCGCGCGAAGTTCTACGCGGATCGGCAAGCGACCTTGAAGTTCAGGTAGCAAATCGGACGGTTTCGCCACGTGAAACGCACCCGATGCGATGAACAGGATGTGGTCTGTTTTGATCGGGCCGTATTTGGTGGACACTGTCGTACCTTCGATCAACGGCAGCAAATCGCGCTGCACACCTTCGCGGGATACGTCAGCACCACGGGCGTCGGCGCGCGCACAAACTTTGTCGATTTCATCAAGGAATACGATGCCGTTTTGCTCTACGGCTTCAAGCGCGATTTTGGTCACGGCTTCGTCGTCGAGAAGCTTATCCGCCTCATCCGCGACCAGTGCCTCATAGCTATCCGCAACTGTCATCTTCTTTTTGACCGTCCGGCCGCCCATTTTCCCGAACAATTCGCCAAGGTTCATCATGCCGCCCATGCCACCCGGCTGGCCTGGGATTTCAAAACCGCCCATGGGGTTAGACGTATCGGCAAGCTCAAGCTCGATTATCGTGTCGTCAAGCTCGCCTGACTTCAGTTTCTTCCTAAACAATTCACGCGTCCCGCTACGCGCATCAGCGCCAGCAACGGCGGTAATAACGCGTTCTTCAGCGGCCTCATAGGCTTTCGCTTTCACGTCTTCGCGCATGTGTTCGCGGGTGTCGATGATCGCGTTTTCAATCAGGTCGCGTATGATCTGTTCGACGTCACGGCCAACGTAGCCGACCTCGGTAAACTTCGTCGCTTCGACCTTAATGAACGGAGCGCGGGCCAGCTTTGCCAATCGACGCGAGATCTCGGTTTTACCAACGCCAGTCGGTCCGATCATCAGGATGTTCTTTGGATAAACCTCGTCACGCAGATCATCGCCAAGCTGCTTGCGCCGCCAACGGTTGCGCAGGGCCACAGCAACGGCGCGTTTCGCGTCGTTCTGGCCGATGATGTAACGATCAAGTTCCGAGACAATCTCGCGGGGGGTCAGGTCTGTCATGTCAGTCCTTTAGATGTTGGAAGGTGGTAGCCTGTGCAGCGGCACAAACCGCGGCAAAAGGCGAAGAAGGCGCGCGCGGATTTTTTCCCAAAACGCACCAAGAAGGAGGAGGATCACGCCAAGCAATAGCACTGTCATCGCGGCACTATCTCCGTCGAAAACCGTCGAGGCGAGGGCGAGGATATAGCCGATAGCGGCGATCAGGAATGAACGACGATCAATGATAATCGCAACCACGGCAAAGACCATCATGACGCCAAACAGCGCCCAATTCGCATCGCGATCCAAAAGCGTGAGAGCGATGGTGTTCACAAGCGCAGGGGCGGCCACGACGTGCAACCAAAACCCGTTTGCCGCACGGCGCGTGACGCGGTGCGGGTCCGACATATCAAACATCATCGCCACCGCAAAAACGGCAAGGCCGAGCAACAATGTGATCCACGCGAATGGCCCGCCAGCGGAAAGTAGGAACAGGTCGCTTGGGCTTTGCGGTGTGCCTTGGGACGTTGCCGCCATCAGGATGGCCACGATGAAGCAGCCGACAGCGATCATCGCCATGGCGAACGGCACACGGAAGCGGAACCAGTAGATCACGAGGGTAAAGGTGCCGACTGCGAACGGCCACGGTAGCGAGGAGTAATCCGCTTGGGCGACCATAAACGGCTGAGCGAAATAGGCGGTCATGGCGAGGGCCGCGTTAATCGCAAATAGGATAGATAGCGCAATTGCGGGGGCGACCATGCGGCGGCGGCGGACGAAATATTCGGATAAAAGCCAGAGCGCTGCGGTACCAGCGCCACCATATAGCAGCGCAAATTGTTGAGGATTTGAAATTTGCGACGCGTAGGCAATTCCGACAAAGCTGGCCCAACCAAAGGATAAGATAAGCAGACCAACGACGATGAAAATTTCGTTGAACCCTTTGAACAGTTCAAACGGCTCGTCGCCAATGGCTAGATCGCTTCGCGCCCCACGACGGCTATCAGCAAGGCCCGCAAGCGACGCGGCTTGCGCCTCTGTCACGATGCCCGCACCAACGGCAGCCTTGAGATCGTCGCGACCTATCATGCGTTGATCGTTTCCACGGTCAGCTTCCCATTGGTGTAAACGCAAATGTCGGCGGCAATCGCCATCGCTTTGCGGGCAATCTCCTCAGCGTCGAGATCAGTATCCATCAAGGCGCGACCCGCAGCGAGGGCAAAGTTGCCGCCCGATCCAATAGCGGTCACGTCATGTTCAGGCTCAAGCACGTCACCGGCACCGGTAATCACGAAAAGCTCTTTTCCGTCAGAGACAATCAGCATCGCCTCCAGCTTTTGCAAATACTTATCGGTCCGCCAATCTTTCGCCAGCTCAACAGAGGCGCGGGCAAGTTGACCGGGGGTCGCCTCCAGCTTTTTCTCAAGCCGATCTAGCAGCGTGAACGCGTCAGCAGTTGATCCCGCAAAACCCGCGATCACATCCATGCCGCCGGGGGAAAGGCGGCGCACCTTACGGGCGGTGCCTTTGATCACGGTTTGGGCAAGGCTCACTTGACCGTCACCTGCGATGACAACTTTGCCACCTTTGCGCACGCCGATGATCGTGGTGCCGTGCCAACCGGGAAATTCTTCTTTTGCCATCTGTCGGGTCCTTCGTTTGTTACAGCCTATATGGCAATGGATCGGTGGGGCGACAAGGCGGACATAAAAAAGGGCGCCACTTGGGCGCCCAATTCCGCTTATTTCGCGTCAGATTAGATCGACTCTTCGATCCAGCCCTGAATGGCGGCCTTTGGGGCTGCGCCAGCTTTGTTGGAAACAACTTCGCCGTTTTTGAAAACGAACAGCGCAGGGATGCCGCGCACGCCCATTTGAGCGGGGGAGTTCGGGTTTTCGTCCACGTTGACCTTAACGATCTTCACTTTGCCAGCCATTTCGATGGACAATTCTTCAAGCGCTGGGCCGATTTGTTTGCATGGGCCACACCATTCTGCCCAGAAGTCTACGACGACTGGAATGTCGGACTGGCGCACTTCGGCGTCAAATGTTGCGTCTGTTACTGCTACGGTTGCCATTTCGGCTCTCCTTGGACGATTTGATTTGAACGGAACCTATGAACCGCGGCGCGATTGGTCAAGGCGCAGTCACGCGGTTGAGAGCCTCTGCAACAAGTTTCGGGGGAATGGGCATCAATGTCGCTGTGTGGGTCCACAGGATCGCTACCTCGATTTCGTGATCGGGGAACACCTTTGCCAGCCCTGCCGCATAAGCCGCCATTTGCCGCAGTAACCCTTCTGGAGTCTGCTCAGGCGTATCAGGCACAAGGCGGTTCGATTTGTAGTCGATGGCCGTGACCTTGGTGTCGCTGATCAACAAGCGGTCAATCGCGCCGTGAAAGCGGATATCGCCGACTTGGGCGGTGATATCGACCTCGGTGAGCGCGTCTTTGGTCCAGAGATGCGCAAGCGCGGGGGCATCTAGCACTTTGCAAACATGAGCAGGAATTTCGGCGTCATTGGCGAGGCCTTCATCCATGCCCGACAGCAATTGTTTAGCCAAGTCGTCGCGCTTGTCTTTGGTGACCAAAGGTAAATGTTCGAGCAACAAGTGGATCGCCGTGCCGCGTGCCTTTGCGTAATCTTCGTCCTGTTCGCTTTGATCTCCTGCGATGATTTTTGCGCCATTCAGGTCAGAAGGTGACACGGTTTTGGATTTCATGATTGTGGGTAAGTCGGCAAAAACAGGAGCCGCGACTTTTGCGATTTCTGTGCGCTTCACGTCCTCAAGTTCACCACTTTTCCATTCCTCTTGGGTAAAGCGACAGATGTCCAAACCACCACAACTCTCCTTCACAGCGCCAGCATGTTCCATCGCACACGCAACAAGCGAATACCAACTCTCGCTGCCGTCACCGACATCACCCGCAGCACCAATCACCAGCCATTTTTCCGCACGCGTCATCGCGACGTAAAGCAGGCGCATGTTTTCCTCATTCTGGGCTTCGGCCAATTCATCCTTCAGCGCACCCTGCGCCTCAGACGCGGAATCCGCTTTCGTTTTCCAGATCATGTGATTGCCAGCAGGATACAGATCCGCACGCACTTCGTTCTTTTTCTTGGCAGTGTCGGGCAGGAACACAATCGGACTCTCTAACCCCTTGGCCCCATGCACCGTCATCACGCGAATGCGGTCGCCTTGGCTATCCATCTGACGTTTGACCTCCAGGTCATCTGTCTGCATCGCAGCAAGAAAACCCGTTAGGCTTGGCGCGCCAGTGGATTCGTAAACCAAGGCTTGCGAGAGCAGTGCGTCGATCCCATCCTCTGCCTCAATCCCAAGGCGGGCGAGCAGGTTAAGACGCCCTTTGTGGCGTGTCAAAATACGCTCGATCAGGTCGTAGGGGCGTAAAAAGTCGGCCTGCTTTCGTAGATCCCGCAAGATCGCTTTCGTGGCGTCATGCCCATCGGCTGCACGAAGGGCGGACCACAAAAACCCTTTCTCGGGCCGATGATGGGCCAGCGTAAACAAGTCCTGCTCGGTCCAACCAAACAACGGAGATTTCAACGCAGACGCCAGCGACAGGTCATCCTCAGGCAAGGCAAGGAACGACAGAAGCGCCGTGAGGTCTCGCACAGCAAGCTCGGCCCCGACCCGCAATCTGTCCGCACCCGCAATCTTTAAATCCGCCGCTTTACACGCACGGATCATCTCGGAAAACAGCCCCGTTTTGCGCCCCCGCACAAGGATCAGAATATCACCCTCGGTAATCGGGCGATGGTTATAGGTGCCTGTGTTGCCAATCTCGACGGGCAAGGTTTCATGCGCGATCATATGTTTGATCTGCGACGCCATGCGGTTAGCCATCACAACAATTTCGCTGGTCTCGCTGGGTTGATCGACAGGGACGAACCATTTGCGCTCTTGCTCGTCCCCCACCTTTTCGACCACGGGCCATAGATCAACGCGCCCCGGCATATCGGCCTTAAACGCGAGGTGGCTGCTCTCGGTCGGCATGCCCATGGATTGCGGGCCGCTGAAGGTTTCGTCCACCACGCGCAAGATCGCTTGCGACGAGCGGAAGGAATAGTTCAGCGACATATCAGCAAGGTTGCGGCCAACATGCGCCAAGGCCTCGCTAAAGTGGTGGCGCATCTGATCAAACGCCTCGGGTGCGGCCCCTTGGAACGAATAGATCGACTGCTTCACATCGCCCACGACGAAAATCGTGCGCTCTTTGTCGGGGTTCGCGCCGACGCCAGCGGTGAATTCGTGGGTCAATTGTTTGATCACGGCCCATTGGTTCGGGCTCGTGTCTTGGGCCTCGTCGACCAGCACGTGATCAATGCCGCCATCAAGGCGGAACAGCACCCATTGCGCGACCTTTTCATCCGTTAGCAATGCCTTGGCCTTGCCGATCAAGTCGTCGAAATCAAGCATGCCAAGCGATAGTTTGCGCGTCTCATAGGCGGGGAGGAATACGTCGGCGAAGTCATAAAGCGCTGTCGTCTTTTCATAGGCGAGCAGGGCAAGGCAGCTTTGGCGATTTGCCTCCACGGCCTCCATGATTGGGTGCAATTCCTCGATCAATTCGGGGTTCGCTTCGCGCGTTCCCTTGGTCGGAAAGGAGTCGTATTTCGCGGCAAAGGGCGCCTTGGCTTTCGCGCCAAATAGGAAAAGCCCTTCCAGAATGCCGACGTCATACAGCGACGGCTTGCCCGACAGATTGAGCGACCCCAGTACGCCAGCGGCCTTGGCATCTGTCGGAGATCCCTTGCGCAAAACGGGGATCAGGTTCGTCAGGGTCTCTGTCGCACCGTCCATGAATACCGATTTGATCAGGTTTTCGCGCGTAACGCCGAGGGCTAGATCAAGGCTTTCCCGCAGCGCAGCATCACTTGGCCGCACGGATAGTGCCTCGCGCTTACCCGCGATTTCTTGGGTCAAATCGGTAAGGTCAGCGCCGGTAAAATGCGCCAGCAACCCCTCGACTTGTCTGCGATGCCGCCCGATGACCATGTCATCAACGACCTCGGCACGCAGGGCTTTGGCGGTCACATCTTCCATTTCGCGGAACTGTGGGCTGATACCCGCCTCAAGCGGGAAGCGGCGCAAAACACCTGCGCAGAAAGAGTGGATCGTCTGGATTTTCAAACCACCCGGAGTCTCAACCGCGCGGGCGAAAAGTTGGCGTGCGCTTTTTAATCGGGTCGCATCAATGGTCCCCTCGGTCCCAAGCTCCATCAGATCGTGGCGCAGATCGTCGTCGCCCATCATCGCCCAAGCACCAAGGCGTTTGAACAGGCGGTTCTGCATCTCGGCGGCAGCCGCCTTGGTGTAGGTCAGGCAAAGAATGTTCTGCGGCTCAACACCATCAAACAAAAGCCGCGCCACACGGTCCGTCAGCACCCGGGTTTTTCCCGAACCCGCGTTCGCAGACAGCCAAGTGGAATTGCGCGGATCGGCGGCATCGACCTGCCGTTGGGTGGCGTCGTTGCGGATCATGTCAGGTCCTCTGGCGCGGCGTCGTTGCTAGTGTCCCATTCGCCAAACCGTGCGAGGTGGTCGTAATAGCTGGGGTCGGTGCGCGAAAACATCGCCATGCGGGCGGTATAGCCGCGTGATTTCACGTTGTACTCGTCCAGTAGCTTTTGAAAGTCCGCCCAAACATCCATTGCGGGGTTCTTATCCAAGGGTGCTATCACGTCCTTCATATCGGTGTTTATTGCAACAAAAGCAGCGCCATCAACGGGCAACCGCCCGATCCCGTCAAACGCCCCAAGCTCGACCATTGCGGCCTCTAGCAAAAGCTGTTTGTCAAAGTTCGCCTGCATTTTCAGCGATGGCACTTGCCCTGTTTTATAATCATATATCAGTGCGGTCCCCTCAACGGTCAGGTCGATCCGATCCGCCTTACAGGTCAGTTGCACGCCGGTATTCCCCACGGCGATTTTACCGTTCACTTCGATATTCGAGGCCAGGGCACGGGCTTGGCGGGCGCGTTCACCTTCCAGATAAATATCGGCCACGCGTTCGAGTCGCGACAACCATTGCGCGCGGATCGTGGGCCAAGGGCAGTCGCGCTCGAAAATATCATGCGCGATTTGCATCAGGATATCGCGGGCATTGGGGGCGCTAGCTTGGGTGCCGCCGCCAATGAATTTCTCTAAAATTTCATGCACAATCATACCGCGCAAAGGTGCATCAACGCGTGGCGTGAGCGGGTCGAGTTCCCGCAGACGCAGCACCTTTTGCGCATAAATCGCATAGGGATCCCGGATCAGGTTTTGACCTGCGTGACCGAAATAGTTTTGGGGCGTGCCTCAATGGGGGGTTGCGGCGATGGGCGTTTCGCAGAGGCAACCACCCCCTCTGGTTCCGACAATGCCGC
>Ga0102894_1000414_pt1 | contig 9760 bp, 8 predicted proteins | sample Colrivmeta1554A3_FD_78448 | JGI IMG/M metagenome (GOLD analysis project Ga0102894, IMG submission 78448) | Estuarine microbial communities from the Columbia River estuary - metaG 1554A-3 | ecosystem: Environmental > Aquatic > Marine > Intertidal zone > Estuary | place: USA: Columbia River Estuary...
AAAGAAATCTCCGAGGTCACTTAGCAGCAATTTTCCCTGATAACTGGTTTGCTGCATATCGATGCGCACCACAATATCGTCGTGGCCGGCATCGGAATCTTCGCTGTGGGCACCATGGCTGGCGGGCGGCAGGCCGTAGTTGTTGTCGAGATGGCTGACGCTAAAGCCCATTACACTGTTGTCTTGAACCCACGACGCGCCTGCAGAAAGTGAATCTGCACGGGCGTCACTGTTGGCAATAAAACCGTTGCTACTATCACTGTCATCGAGATCGGCTAGGCCCGGAATTTTGACATCGTTGCTGTCGCGACTGACGCCATCGAGATGCAGGTTGAGCGGACCATTGCCCGCATCAAACCTAGCGACAGTGGCGACACCGTCGTTGCCGCTGGAGTAGCGCGATTCGAGGGCACCTTCGATACCTTCAAAAGCGCTGAGATGAATACGGTTGTCGATTACGTTGACAACACCGCCAATAGCGCCGGGACCGAAACGCAGCGTGGCCGGCCCGCGCAGTATTTCGATGCGCTCAGCCAGCAGCGCTTCCGTGGCGATAGCATGGTCGGGGCTGACGTCTGACGCGTCGCCCACCGACGAGCTATTTTGCAAAATCTCAATGCGTTTTCCGCCAAGTCCGCGGATCATTGGATTGCCCACCCCTGGTCCGAAGGAACTGGAGGCAATGCCAACTTGGTTTTGCAGTGTATCGCCCAGAGTTGCCGCGGCGTCCCGTTGCAATTCGCCATTCGCGATAACGTTAAACGAGCCCGCAACTTCCTGGGCGCTTTTTTGGTGTGCGGAGGCGCTAATGATGACTTCTTCAATATTATTGTCGGCAAATGCCGGTGCGGTAAAAGGTAGCATTGCGCAAGAAATCGCCGTCAAAGATAGGGCAACGTAAGGATGTGATTTCATAATTTTCTCTTCGCTTCAAATTCTAAGAGGCCTGCTAAAAACAATTCCAGCAGTCGGTAAACTAGGATTTAAATAACAAGCGAAGCGGGCGGTGCGCGTGCGAGGTGGGTTTTTCTTTCATTGCAGCCGCAATGGGGTGTGCTGAGAGTAATGTGAGGAAGAGGAACAAAATCCGGTTTGGCAAGGCTGTTGACCGCACCGACAATGACGGCGGAATCGTGAACGACACAAACGCTGCACGCGGGATTGCTGTGCTGATTGTGATTGTGCGCGCTGGCGATCACCGAGCTGGCTGCTAAAGCCAAGCTGAGAACGATTGCGGCTACCCATTTATAGTTATTCATGGTGCAAAGTGTATCAGGTAATTGTTTCGAAAATCTCGTTCATTTGCGGTTATAATGCCGCCTCAAAATGAGCTGCTGGAGAATGTCATGGCTGATCGCATCGCGACGGTAACACGGAATACACTTGAGTCTCAAATAACCGTCACGGTTAATCTGGATGGCACGGGTAAAGCTAATTTTGCTACCCCCGTACCCTTTCTCAACCACATGCTTGACCAGATAGCGAGACACGGGCTGGTAGATCTTGATATTCATGCGGTGGGCGACACTCACATTGATGACCACCACACAGTTGAAGATATTGGTATCACCCTCGGAATGGCGGTGGCCAAAGCCATTGGCGATAAAAAAGGCCTGACCCGCTACGGCTCAGCGTACGTTCCACTGGACGAAGCGCTGTCTCGGGTGGTGATGGATTTTTCCGGTCGTCCAAGCTTGATTATGAAAGCCGATTTTGTCCGCAGCCATGTCGGTGATTTTGATGTCGATCTGACGCGGGAATTTTTCCAAGGGTTTGTCAATCACGCGCTAGTAACCTTGCACATCGACAACTTGCGCGGCGCCAATGCTCACCACCAAGTTGAGACCATTTTTAAAGCCTTTGGCCGCGCCCTGCGTGTGGCTGCCAGCGAAGATCCAAGAATGGTCGGCGTTATGCCATCGACCAAAGGCACTCTTTAATCTCGCTGCTTTTGGCGCGGGTGTTAGTGGAATAACAAAGTAATCTCTATGAGCGATTTTCGAAGTCATATTGCTGTGATCGACTACGGCATGGGCAACCTCCACTCGGTTGCCAAAGCGCTGGAACATGTCTGTCCTGGCGCGAAAGTGTCGATTACTGCCGATCCCGCCGTTGTTGAAGACGCCGACCGCGTGGTCTTTCCTGGTGTCGGTGCTATTCGCGACTGTATGGGTGAAATTCGTCGGCTCAACGTGGGCGATGTGGTCAGTCAGGCGATGAAAACCAAACCAGTGCTGGCGATCTGCGTCGGTATGCAGGCGCTGATGGAGCACAGTGAAGAAAATGGCGGTGTCGATTGTCTTGGGCTACTGCCCGGGCGTGTTAAATTTTTTGGCAACCAGCATGTCGATGCCGCAGGGGCCAAGCTCAAAGTTCCGCATATGGGTTGGAACAATGTTCACCAAACCATTGATCATCCGCTGTGGCAGGGTATCGACCAAGACAGCCGCTTTTATTTTGTTCACAGCTATTTTGTGGCGCCAAGCGAGCCGCAGCATATTGCAGGCCGCTGCGACTATGGGGTTAATTTTGCTGCCGCGCTGAGTTACAACAACCTTTTCGCTGTGCAATTTCACCCAGAGAAAAGCGCCGATGCCGGACTCCAACTACTGCGCAATTTTTGCCATTGGATGGGCTGAAGACCATGGAGCAATCCTCTGAGCAAGTGCTGATTGCGCGACTCAACAGCGAAACCGCAAAGATCTCGTGGCATGACTTGCAGACACATTATGCCGCGGGCAATGTTCTCGCCGTTGCAGAGCAGGGCGATTTAATTCAAGTGGCTGTGGCACTGCATAACGACAATACAGCGCGGGTGAAGCAGTGGCTCGCAGAGCACGTGGTTTTTCACGTAAGCGATCAGCAGGTCCTTGATTGGCATGAACAAAACACCCTTGTCTGGGCTTTGGTTATTCCACCCTTTGTCCTGGTTCAGGCGGTTGCGGCGCAGGCCTTTACATCGCCGCGAGACAGCCGTTCACTCAATTAAAAAGCAGCAGCAAAGGAGTTGTAGAATGTATTTAGAACTGACTGAAGAACAACAATTTATCCAGCAGACAGCGGCGCGATTTGCTGCCGATGAGCTGCTGCCGGTCGCAGAAATACTCGACCGTGGCGAGGGGCGCGACTTACTTCTCACCAATCTGCAAAAACTCGCCAATCTCGGTTTTATGGGCCTCAATATTGACAGCGATTATGGTGGCACCGAAGCGGGCTCGGTAGCCTTTAGTGTGGCGCTGACTGAACTGGGTCGCGGCTGCGCCTCCACAGCGGTGACCGTCTCAGTTACCAATATGGTTGCTGAAGTGATTCAGGCCTGTGGCACCGAGCAGCAAAAACAGCACTATCTGCCCAAACTCTGCTCGGGCGAGTATCCCGCAGGAGCCTTCTGTCTCACCGAATCAGGTGCCGGTTCCGACCCCGCAGGCATGAAATGTCGCGCCACTAAAGAGGGCAATGACTGGCTGTTGAATGGCACCAAGCTCTACATCACCAGCGCCGAATTCGCAGGATTGTTTGTTGTCTGGGCAGTCACAGACCCTCAGGCCAAAAAAGGTAAAGGTATTACCTGTTTCCTCGTTGAAGCGAATAATCCTGGCGTTGTTATCGGCAAAACGGAACAAAAAATGGGGCAGAAGGGCTCCTCTACTAACGAAGTGATTTTCACCGATTGTCGTGTCTCTGCAGAGGCTATTTTGGGGCAAGAAAATCAGGGCTTCAAAATTGCTGTGGGTGAGCTGGCGGGTGGGCGCATTGGCGTCGGTTCGTTTGCCCTTGGTATAGGCTTGGCGGCCATGGATTACGCGCGCCGGTATTTAACTGAACGCCAGCAATTTGGCCAGCCCCTGTCTAACTTTCAAGGCTTGCAGTGGCAGCTGGCAGATGCCTACACCAACCTGGAAGCAGCGCGATTATTGTTAATGCAAGCAGCGTCACGCAAAGAGCGCGGCTTGAGTTTTGCCAAAGAAGCGTCGATGGCGAAAGTATTTACCAGCGAAAAAGTGAACGCGGCCTGTTACACCGCGTTGCAGATGTTGGGCGGAAATGGTTACAGTGCTGAATATCCGCTTGAGCGCTGGTCGAGAGATGCGCGTATAACCAGTATCTACGAGGGTACCAGTGAAATTCAGCGGATTATTATTGCCCGCGAATTATTATCAGAGATTATCTAGGAGTCGATTATGAATTTGAACAATAAAGTAGCCGTCGTCACCGGCGGTGCATCGGGCTTGGGTCGTGCAGCGGCACAGGCGCTGGTTGAGCGCGGGGCAACAGTGGTTATTTTTGATATGAATGCAGCGGCGGGCGAGACTGCGGTGCAAGAGCTGGGAGCATCAAAGGCGCGGTTTATGAAGCTTGATGTGTCCAGCGGGGCAGATGTTGAGGCGGCTTTTGCACAGATTGTCAGTGACCTTGGTCGTGTGGACGTCTGCGTTAACTGCGCCGGCATTGGCATCGCCGTCAAAACCATTAGCCGCGAGGGCATTCCCCACGATCTCGATCTCTACCGCAAAGTGATTGAAGTCAATTTAATTGGTACCTTTAATATCGCCCGTTGCGCTGCCGCCGCGATGGCGCGCAACACGCCCGATGAGAAATCTGAAAAAGGTGTCATCGTTAACACTGCATCTATTGCTGCGTTCGATGGCCAAATGGGGCAGGTCGCCTACTCGTCAACCAAGGGCGGTATCGTCGGAATGACTCTGCCGATGGCGCGCGACTTGGCCTCCGAGGGCATTCGCGTGAATACTATTGCTCCAGGTGTTATGGCGACGCCGCTGATGATGGGCATGCCGCAAAATGTGCAAGATGCGATTGTGTCAAATATCCCCTTTCCCAAGCGCCTTGGTGACCCCGCCGAGTTCGCCCAGCTGGTGGTGCATATTGCCGAAAACAGCTACCTGAATGGCGAGACCATTCGCCTCGACGGCGGCGTGAGAATGCAACCGCGCTAAAAAGGCAAAAGGCCTCAAACATGACGTCAGTCCAATCATCGCTTAAATCCCAGTGCCGCTCCTTGAGTGGCCATGGATTCAGTAAACCAGCAGCTGTGCTGGCAGAGATTGCGGATTGGTGCAAACAGCACGATTGTGAGTTTGAAGCCTATGGCAGCGGTGATTTAATTGAGTCGTTTGAACGCAAAATAGCCGATTTACTCGGCTTCCCTGCGGCGCGTTTTATGCCTAGTGGTGTGTTGGCTCAGCTGACAGCGCTGCGAATCTGGAGTGATCGGTCGGGCTGCTCGCATTTCGCCATGCATCCTACCTCGCATATCGAACTGCACGAAGAGTCCGGCTATCGTCACCTCTATGGTCTTACCGCTACCTTAGTGGGTCCGCGTAAATCGCCACTGTTGGCAGACCATTTTGACGCGTTAACAGAGACCTTCTCAACCCTGCTTATTGAACTGCCAATCCGTGAGGCAGGCGGGCAGTTGCCCACTTGGGAGGCGTTGGAGGCACTCAAGCACAGCGCTAAAGCCAGAGGTGTGCGCCTGCATCTGGACGGTGCGCGCCTGTGGGAAACTAAACAATTTTACAATCGCGAGTACAGCGAGATCTGTGCCGGTTTTGATTCTGTCTACGTCTCCTTTTACAAAGGTATTGGCGCTCTGCCTGGCGCTATGTTGCTGGGGCCAGAGGATTTTATTGCTGAGGCTAAGTTGTGGCAGCGGCGGGCGGGTGGAACCGTGCAGACGCTGGCCTCTAATGTGGCCTCGGCAGCGATGAAATTTGATAGCGCTATCGCACGGTTTCCCGCTTATTTCGCTCGAACAATCAGTCTGGTTAAGGCTATAGAAGCGCTCGACGATCTTGTGATTATGCCTCCTCTTCCGCAGGTTAATATGTTGCATATTTATTTGCCCTGCACACCAGAACGGGCCGACGCGGCTCGCGATCAGATTGCTGCGGAATTTTCGCTGTGGTTGTTTAACAAGGCTAATCAGGGCGATAGCGCGAACAGTTGTTATTTTGAGTTGTATATTGGCGAGGCGTTGATGGATATCTCTGACCCGCTGGCAGCACACGTCTTTGCGCGCCTCCTAGCGATTATCCGCGCTGGCTAACCATTCCATCACGGCACTGCGGTCGCCGCGAAATACCACCCGCTCTTTGCGCTTTTCGAGCTGATAAATATACATGGGATCGTAATAATCTTGAGTGAGCGCCGTGAGCCAATCGCGGTGACTGGCAAATTTGTCCTCTGCTTGCCGTGCAATAGCGGCTTCCATTAAGGCCAAAATTTCCTTCGTTCTCTGTCCGCCAAGACGTTTTTGCACACGCATAAGGCTGTCGATTAAGTACTGCGCAAACGCGTGCTCGGCCCTTTCAGAGCCCTCAGCCCTCTCAGAGCCTTCGCCGCTCGCGCTGTAAAAAGCCAGTGTCTGCTGATGGCGCTCGACCACATACTCTTGCCAAAGCTTTTCAATGCGCTCTGCGAACGGGACTTCAATCACCACGCGCGGACTCTGTGCCATTTTATCGGCTAAACAGGGAGGCAAGTGGCGCCCACCAATACTGCGACTTTCGTCCTCAAGTACCACTGTTCGATGGGGGTGTTGGGCTTCGACGCGAAGGAGATCGATGGCAACTCTATTTTCGAAATCAATTTGTGCGGGCTGGCCGTCGAGGGGACGTCCAAAACTTGAGCCCTTGTGGTTTGCCGCGCCCTCAAGATCGACCGCATTGGGCAGCTGACGAATAATGTCGGTTTTGCTGGTGCCGGTCATGCCGGAGAGAATCAGTAATTGGCCCTGAGTGCAGAAGTCATTGATATAGTTCAATAAAAATCCGCGCAGCGACTTAAAACCGCCCTCAACCTTTGGGCAGATGATGCCTGCGTCAGCCAACCAGTCCTGACTAAGTTGAGAGCGCAACCCGCCGCGGGCGCAATAGAGTACCGCCGAGGGATTTTCTGCCATAAACGCGCGCCACGCATCAATGCGCTGATCTTTAAGTGCACCCGTCACTAAGCTGTGGCCCAGTTTTATCGCCGCGGCTTGCCCCTGCTCTTTGTAGCAAATACCGACACGGTGGCGCTCATCATTGCTCATCAAGGGCAAGTTGACCGCACTAGGCAGCGCGCCCGAGGCAAACTCAATGGGTGCGCGCACATCAATCATCGGAGTGTCTGCGATCAGCAGTTCCCGATAGTGGTTGACCAATGGCAGTGGTGGCCGATTCAACGGATGACCTCAATGGTGGGAGGCTGGTCTGAGTGATAGAGCTCGCCAATAGGCTTGTGATAACAGCCCGCCGCAAGCAACAACTGACTCACTTGATCAATGCTGTCTGGATTCACTGCAATTAATAGTCCGCCACTGGTTTGCGGATCGCAGAGTAAGGCTTCACTTACGCTGTCAGTGCCGGAAACAGAATGACTAATACTTTCCCAATTACGCATGCTACCGCCGGGCACGCAACCTTGAGCGAGGTAATCGAGCACGGCATCATCCAATAATGGCACTGCCTGTGCGTTCAGTTTGGCCGAGAGGTTGCTGCCTTGGCACACTTCCAGCAGATGCCCCAGCAAGCCGAAGCCGGTGACGTCAGTCATTGCGGAAACGCCTTTTACGGCGCCCAGTTCAGCGCCAACACTATTCATTTTCATCATGCTTTCAACCGCCAACCGGCTGTGTTCTGGGCGCAACTTGCCCTGTTTTTCTGCCGTGGTCAGAATGCCCACACCAATGGGCTTGGTCAGAAAGAGCTGGTCGCCGGCCTCTGCCGTGCTGTTTTGTTTTAGCTGACTAAGGGCAACGCGACCAGTGACGGCGAGCCCAAAAATGGGTTCCGGCGAGTCGATGGAGTGGCCTCCCGCCAAACTAATCCCCGCATCGCGACAGGCGTGACGACCGCCCTCAATCACCTGCTTGGCCACCGCTGCCGGCAGGCTGTTAATGGGCCAGCCGAGTATGGCAATGGCCATCATAGGCGTACCGCCCATGGCATAAATATCGCTGATCGCATTAGTGGCAGCGACGCGGCCAAACTCGAAGGCGTCGTCGACGATTGGCATAAAAAAATCTGTGGTGCTAATAACACCTGTGCCATCGCCGAGGTCATAGACCGCGGCGTCGTCTTTGGTGTCGTTGCCCACCAAAAGCTTGGGGTCATCGGGGGCAATAAAGTCGGTTTGCAAAAAGGTTTCCAGCACGCTGGGCGCCATCTTGCAGCCGCAGCCAGCACCGTGGCTGTATTGTGTGAGGCGGATTTTAGTCTCTGACATAGCGGATTCGCGGAGTGGTTTTGTAAGCGCGTAGGGTACTTGTTTTGCGGCGCTTATGTAAGGCTGCGACAGCGCGCAGACGCAGTGAATTAATCCCTGCGCAAGATGGCCCACTAATCCCTTTTGTGCACCCGCGTGGCGGTTATTTCTATTTTGTGTCAGCCCCTTAGTGTGTAGAATGCGAGGTTACGAATTGTGGTCACCCTTTGGGCCGCAGCGATGCACCAAACAGACATAGAATCATGACTTATGCGGCTTAAATCGATAAAACTTGCAGGATTTAAATCCTTCGTTGATCCGACTACCGTCAATTTCCCGAGCAACCTCTGCGCCGTTGTCGGCCCCAATGGCTGTGGCAAGTCGAATATTATCGATGCCGTGCGTTGGGTCATGGGTGAAAGCTCCGCCAAGAATTTGCGCGGCGAGTCTATGTCCGACGTTATCTTTAACGGTTCTGGTGGTCGCAAACCTGTTGGCCAAGCATCCATCGAGCTGATTTTCGACAACTCAGAAGGCCGCATTGTCGGTGAATACGCCGCCTACGCTGAGATTGGCATCAAGCGCAAAGTGACTCGAGACGGTCAGTCGAACTACTATCTCAATGGCAGCAAATGCCGCCGCCGTGACATTACCGATATCTTTTTGGGCACAGGCCTTGGGCCGCGCAGTTACGCGATTATTGAACAGGGCATGATTTCCCGGCTGATCGAAGCGCGTCCCGATGAACTGCGAATTTATATTGAAGAAGCTGCGGGCATCTCTAAATACAAAGAGCGTCGCCGCGAGACCGAGAGTCGCATGGTTCGCACCATGGAAAATTTGGAGCGACTGACGGATATTCGCGATGAGCTCGGCCGTCAGCTGAGTCGCCTTGAGCGTCAGGCCAAGTCAGCAGAAAAATACACTGAGTACAAAAAAGAAGAGCGGCAAATATCCGCAGAACTGCTGGCCCTCAAGTGGCGCGGTTACAACGCCTCTGCCGTAGAGCAAAAGCAGATCATCAACGCTCTAGAGATCGAGCAGGAAAAAGTTCAGGCTCGACGCAGCGGCTGTGATACCGCGATCGAAAAACTGCGCAGTCAAGCGACGGATTTCGGCGATGCCTTCAACGAAGTGCAGGCGCGTTTTTACAAAGTGGGTGGTGATGTTGCGCGAATTGAACAGGCCATCGAACACGCCCAGCAGCGCGCCTCTGAGCTGCACAAAGATCTTGAACAGACCGAGCGCAACTTCACTGAAGCCGAGCAGCACTTAAACAGCGACCTTGCAAAAGCTAACGGCTGGCAAGCAGAGTTTAACGAGCTGACCCCCGCGCTTGAGAAAGCCATTGAAGCAGAGAAGATCTCCGCAGAGGCCCTGCAGGCTGCCGAGCAGTCCATGCAGCAGTGGCAGCAGTCGTGGGACGAATTCAACCAGCAGTCGGCAGCGCCGCGCCAGCAGGCCGAAGTCCAGCAGTCGCGCATTCAGCATCTCGAGCAGTTGATGCGACGGTTGGGCGAGCGTCAACAAAATCTGACCGCAGAAGCCTCTA
>Ga0102894_1000428_pt1 | contig 9516 bp, 9 predicted proteins | sample Colrivmeta1554A3_FD_78448 | JGI IMG/M metagenome (GOLD analysis project Ga0102894, IMG submission 78448) | Estuarine microbial communities from the Columbia River estuary - metaG 1554A-3 | ecosystem: Environmental > Aquatic > Marine > Intertidal zone > Estuary | place: USA: Columbia River Estuary...
AGAAAACTATTTCACTTCAATCGTTTATAAAAACTCAAGTAATTTTGAGATTCAGAATTCAAATCCATTTGTTCTTTCTGGAGTTGCTTACTCTAAATTTATAGAGATTAAGGTTCCTTCATTGGTCAACATGTTTGACAATAATCAGAACCTAGATTTTCAAAATGCATTTTTTGCTAATAATATTACTGGTGGAATACACCGTTTAGATTCAACTACCGGATACGGAATCAACTTTAAACTAGTTGATAAAATTTCTACAATCGACGGTGTTGAATACGCTGACGTTTCTCATGGTATTGAGATAACTCTTCCGCAAGAAGACGAATTTCAAGATATTACTGGTGTAATTAAAGAAGCAACAGACGGAGACTACTTTATTTTATATGGTTTAAAAGACGGAAGTCAAAATGAATTTGAAGATTATATCTTAACAAGATTATCTACGACAGGAGATGACTTAACAGTATTCCATGATGTTGAAATTAGAGAGCAGCTTGGATTAAGTTATGAACAAACTTTTCAAACAACATTCGTACAAACAGAACAATTCGATCAACCAATTACTTTTCGACCAGTTATTAAAAATTCAAATGTTGCTGCGTCATTCATTATAAATTACATATTAAGAATCTATAATGAAACTGACAATACTCAAATCGTAAAACAGTCTACTCTGCTTTACAGAAATCCTGCAAAATACGGTAAGAGATTAGCACAAATTAATATGGATACGACTGGAGTTAATAAAATCTATAATACTTTAGCAGATACAACTTCTAATAGAGGACTTTCAAGTTATGTTAATTCTATTAGACCTAGTGTTGGTGAAACTAAATATGTTTCAGTTGCAATTGATACTACTAACATTTTAGCAGGAGCAAGTAACATAAATCTAAGTGGAGCTACAATTAATCAATTAACAAATGCAACGTTTTACCCAGAAGGAGAAGCAACAATTACTCTTTCTAAAGTTTCAGATAATTTTGTTAAATTCAAAATTGCTCAAATCGACGGAGATACTACAAAATCAGTTAGTTTGGTAAACGCACAGAATATTGAGCTAATTCTTAAAAGTGGAGCAATCATGTCAAACGTTAATTTTGACCCTTCTTTTCCAGATGTAGATTTAGGAGTTGGAGAAGTCTTATTTAAAATACCTAAAGCAACAGCTGCTAGGTTTGACGAATCAGATGCAAACGAATACGCTGACAAGTTTTATATAAATTTGGTTAATGGAAGCACAAGCTCTCTATTATACCATGGAAAAGTCAACATCATATAATGATATTAAATAGTAGAAATAACCTCTATGATTTCAAGTTCCCAAGGAATTTCATTCCTAAAGAAGTAGCTGACAAATATAAAAAATATTTGAACAGAATGCCTGGGAATATTATTACTGAGCCTATTGACTTTGTTAATTACAGCATCCAGGGTATTAATATGCCTGGAATTACTTTTGAACCGGTAACGCAATCACCTAACGATGGTACTGTTGTTTACCATAGAGGAGCCATTCCAATTCAGAATACAATCGAAAGATCGTTCACTGTAACGATGCAACTTCTAGACGGTTTTATAAATTACTGGATTATGCAAGATACTCTCCTATATTATTATAGTAGAGCTAATAGAAAAGAATTCACTGATAATTTAAAATTACAAATCATGGATGGTGAAGGAATTCATGTTATTTCGGCAGAATTTCAACAACCAATAATGCATTCAATTTCAGAGCTAGATTTAAATATGAGTCAAAATGTTGCTGAATTTAACACATTCACTTGTGATTTCAAATATAACAAATACAGTTTAAAGCTAGAAATAGACTAAATTTAAAGATAATATATACTATATGAAAGATTTAATCACAGAAGGTAAAATTAAAATTGAGGATTTAACATTCACAGTCCATACGATTGTAGATAGAAAAGGTCTTGGTATTAATTTTATACCAGATTCTAAAACTCTAGATGTAGTATATAAGAACGGTAAAAATTCAGTTGTTGAAAAACTTGAAAACGCTTTACAAATCGCGTCTCCAATGTTGGCAACTTGTTTATGGTTCGAAGCCGGACATGATGCTGCTGGATTTACTTTCAGAATCGATCCTTATGAATTATCAGAACAATTAACTAAAGCAATCAAATAATGAAAACATTCGAACAATATTTACTAGAACAAGACGTTACCACAAATGATATGCAGATTCTTCAAGAATCTCTTATTACAGAATGGACTCCAGAATTAGAAGCCAAAGTTGATGCTGCACTAGAAGAATTTATCATCACTTATAAAAATGAAGATGGTACTTATGATTTCGAAAGATTCAATGAGGAACTTACTAATGAAGGTCTTCTTGGTTCTATTATTGGTGGTTTAGCAGGATTTGCTCTTGGAACTACTGTTGGTAAAACTATTTGTAAAGTATTAGGAATTCAAAGTGGACTCCTTTACGATATGTTCACTTCAAGACTTGTTGGTGCCGCTTTAGGTGCTGCTCTTGGTAAAAGAATCTAATATGAATTATATTGGAATTGATTTCTCATTAAACTCTCCAGGCGTCGTTGTCCTTAACAATGAACTTAACTTTATTTCTTTTTTAAAAGCAAAATCTGGCAGCAAGGCTGACCAAACCATGCAAGCTCATATCGGTACTTTTGATGGAGTTACTTTGGTAACCCAACCCGAATACGAGAACTCAAAAGACTTTTCGAATCAAGAGCTCTTAAAACTCAATCGTTTTATTAATATGGCGGACAATATGATCGGTCTTATTAAATCTAAAATAGACGATACACCATGTACTTTCGCTTTTGAAGGTGTTTCTTATGGTTCAAATGGTGGGACCAATAATCTAATTGACATGGCTGCGGCCGCTGCAATCTTCAAATACAAGATACTTTCTTCATTTGATAATATTAGTAATATTCTGACTGTCGCTCCTTCAACTATTAAGAAGCATGCTGGAAAGGGGAACATGAATAAAAGAGTCTTGTGGGACGTTTTTACCGAGAATCGCTTGAATGACGAAGACTTGGGAAAATCCGAATTCCACGAATATGTGAAGGGACTTGAAATTGGGAAATCCGTCCCGAAACCCTTAGATGATTTGGTTGACGCTTACTTCTTGGCTAAGTACATTTCTACGCTGGAAACGCTCTAAGAACCTTATCTCAACCATGAAACCCATATCTTATATTACACCTGCCCCCTTTTGTTTCAAGATTTCCTAATTATTTTTAAAATAAAGTGAAAATAATTTGAGATATATAAAAAGAACAACAAAATGACACTTTTTACATGACGATGTGAAACATTATTTAGTTGCTCTATATAAACCTTATCGTTTAAATATTTAAAGGGCCCTTAAAGATTTATCGAACTAAACAATTTAAAGAAAAATTAAAGACTTAAAGACATGGCAGAATTTGACATCTTCAACCTTAGCGTTGATGCAGTAAACACACACGAAGTACAAAATACTTCCTCTGGAAATGACATCTATAAACCGACAGCCGATGAAGGTAAAGATGGAACCTACAAAGCGTTAATCCGTTTTGTTCCTAACCCAAAGAATCCCCGTAATTCACTAGTTAAAAAGTACGTACATTGGTTGACAGATGCAGCCGGTGAAGGTAAACTTGTTGACTCTCCTACCTCTATTGGAGAAAAGTGTCCAATTGCAGAAGCATTCTTCAAGCTACGTAAATCAGATTCAGCAGTTGATCGCAAGATCGCTGACAAATTGAAAAGACGTGAGCAGTACTACGCCTTAATTAAAATTATTAAGGATCCACAACACCCTGAATTCGAAGGACAATACAAGATTTTTAAATTTGGTTACAAAATCAAGGAGAAAATCGATGAAGAATTGAAACCAGCATTCGGAGAACCAACCCAAATTTTTGACCTATTCAACGGCAAAAACTTTGAATTGATTATTACTCGTCAAGGAGAGTACAATAACTATGATAAGTCTAAATTTGCTTCTAGCAAATCAGCAGTTGTTATTGATGGCGAACCAGCCGAAAAGACTACCGACACAATGGGTAAAATCAAAGCTGAATTAGATGCAGCACCTTCTTTAGAACCATACGAATACAAAGCATGGGATGATGAAACAAGAGACTTTGTTAACTCAATCCTGCGTCAGTATTTAAATCCAGGTTCTGCAATGGATGAAATTGTATCTAAGCCAAAAGCTAAACCAGCTGCGAAGAAAGAAGAATCTACGGATTTCGATTTCGATACAACTCCAGCTCCAAAAGCAACAGCTAAAGTAGAAGAGACAGCAAATGTTGATAGTTCAGATGATTTAGACTCGTTCTTGAATGACCTCGATCTCTAAAATATCAGAAGAACTTAAACTAAAAATCAAAATCTTATTAAAGAGAGTACTCCAACAAGAGCACAACAATCCTAATAAGACCATGATAAAGGAAATGCCAGGGCGAATAACTCTGGCATGTCCTTATTGTGGTGATAGTTATTCCGATGATAAAAAGAAAAGAGGTAATGTCTATTGGGACACTCTTCAATATCATTGCTTTAACTGTTCAGCGCACGGTGATGTCTATAGTTTATTAAAAGACCATGGTATCAGGTTTGATAACACTGAAGATTCAATTCAAGTAATTGAGTGGATCAAAGAGAATAAAGCCGAATCTAATCACGTTGAAGTGTTACAACATGGTATCTTTGAAAAGGTACTATCTAACGCACCAACGGTCGATGAATTAAAAGATGCCCTAAAGTTTCGAAGAATCGAAGTAGGCGATGCACCTTGGATCTATCTAAGAAATAGACTTCTTTCGAACAAATTAGAAAACTTCCTTTTTTCCCCAAAAGATAAACGAATTTATGTTTTAAATCTGACTTCGAGCGGAAAAGTAATTGGAATGCAATCAAGAGCTCTTGTTAAAACGAGCAATTCAAAATACTTAACATACGATCTTGATAAGATATTAGAATGGATGGGAACACCACTAGAAATAGACGAGAATGATAAAATGTCGATTGGTAAAATATCATCGCTATTCGGAATTACCCAAACAGATTTTATGAGACCAGTTACGGTCTTCGAAGGACCATTAGACCGAATGTTTATGAATAACTCAATTGCACTCTCATCGGTACATAGAGATACTCATGAAATCGACCAGATACCGACCATCAGGTATATGTTTGATAATGACCTAGCCGGTAAAAAGAAAATGATGGAAAAATTAAAAGCTGGAAAATCAGTGTTCTTGTGGTCCAAATTTCTCAAAGACAGTAAAATGGATAAATATAAAGAACCTATAAAAGATTTAAACGATTTAGTAATAGCAGCATATCGAAACAAAAGTGAATGTTTATCTACAATAAATAATTACTTTTCAAATTCAATGTTAGATGCGTATTACTTATAAAAATAAACAGGTTCTAGATATGATAGAACAAGATTTTGAAGATTTTGAAAAGGACAGAGAAAGTCGCAAAGGACTAAAGACCATGATGGACTTTGATTCTACAAGAATCGAATACGAAGGCACCAAGATGCAGACTAAAGTAGCTCCAAAATTCAAAGCAAAAATTAAAAGTAGCGTTTATATTAAACAAGACCCGAACAACAAGAACTCGTTGTTTTAAAAACTCAATAAATGGAAGTTGAAACTAAACCAGCACAGACTAAACTACAACAAGTAGACGAATATTTGGCAACTCAAAGAACTGAATGGACTGTTAAAATTCGTGCAGTTGCTGATGATTTAAAAGCAGGTAGTAACCTTCCGGAAGTATCTTCATACGCACTAAGTTATCGACAAATTCTAGTTGATATGATTGGTTCGATTAGCTCTAAGATTAGAACACAAAAGGCTAAACTTGATCGATTGTATAAAGCAGCATGGGTAAGTTATTACACTTATGATTATAAACTTTCAGATGGACAAAGAGCCAGATTTATTGAAGCTGATCTATCAGAAGATTATCAATTGCAAGAATTGCTAGAGAATCAAAAAGATTTCTTTGTTAATTCTATCAAAACACTTGATAATATCGGATTCGCAATTAAGAATCGAATCGATATGAAGCAGTTGTAAAAATAAAATAAAGTTTTGGTAATTACACTAACAGACGATAATAGATTTTTAAGAATTGATGAAGCCTCCGAATTAGAACTTGAACAAATAAATTTAAGTTTAACAAAAAGAATCGACGGGTGGAGATTTAACCCACTTGTAAAGAGGGGAATATGGGATGGCTACATTTCATATATTAAAGACAACAAATGGATTCCTGCAGGTTTATGGCGAACAGTCATGGATGTTTGTAAGGAATACAACTTTGAATTAAAATTAAACGGGATAACCCGCATATTTGATAGAAATATAACAGCTGAAGGATTCGAGACATGGGCTCTGGATTTCTTTGATGGTTATAAACTAACCCCACACGACTATCAAATTGATGCCTCTTATAATATTCTTAAATTTAAAAGATGCTTAGCAGAATTAGCAACTTCAGCAGGAAAGACAATGATTTCTTTCATGACTGTCGCATATATGCTTGAGAAACAGAAGGCATCTAAAATACTCTTCATTGTACCTAACGTCTCACTGGTTGTACAAGCTAGCGAGGACTTTATAGATTATAATTGGAGGAACCAAGTGAGAATCAATATCCAGCAGATCTACGCAGGTCAGAAAATTAAAGGAAATGCTAATGTCGTAATAGGAACATATCAGTCTCTTGTTAAAAAAGACAAAGAGTATTTCGACGATTTCGACGCAGTTATTGTAGATGAAACCCATAAAGCAAAATCACAGTCAATAAAAGATATTCTTGTAAAATGCCGAAACGCACAATATAAATTCGGACTGTCAGGAACAATTCCAAAAGAAGGAACGATAGATAAGCTAACTTTAATGTCTCAAACCGGGCCAGTTATTACGGAAGTAAAAGCTGCTTTTCTCCAGAAAGAAGGACATATTGCAAATTGCAGAGTTAAAGTTATCGAAATGGACTATGCACCAGAAACAACAAAAATAGCGTTCCAAGAACTAGCACAAAATAGATATGAAAGCAAAGATGTTTTCCAACTCGAACAAAATTATATCATCAACAACAAGGCACGCCTTGACTTTGTTGTCAATCTTATTTCCAGAATACCAAGGAATTCTTTGGTACTTTTCCACAGAATCGAACATGGTAAAAAGCTATACGAAGCTCTTCGCCAACGAAGCCAGAAAAAGGTTTTTTATGTTGACGGAGGGACAGATTCTGATATTCGAGAAGAATACAAAAAGAAAATGGAGGCCGGTGAAGAGATTGTCATTGTTGCATCCTATGGAACGTTTTCTACCGGAATCTCAATTAAAAAGATACATAGCATCTTCTTCACAGAATCGTTTAAATCAGAAGTTATCATTAGACAATCAATCGGTAGAGGACTTAGAAATCATGAGTCCAAGAAAGAGGTAATAATCATCGATTTCGTTGATAATTTATCAACACCAGATTGGTCCTGTTACCTTTATCGACACGGAATTGAGCGTCAGAAGATATACGACCAAGAACAATTCAAATATGATGTTAAACTGGTAAAGTTTGACGGGACAGAATAACATAATAACTCGTAAATTTATACGAATATATAAGATAAGATTGTAAAAAAATACTATTAAAATGGAACTAAACAAAATTTCATCCTTCAAGTCCTTCTCAGAAATGAGAAACCAAGAAACGGCAGTAAAGACTGAGCAGGAAAACAAAGTTAAAAGAGTAAAATCTCTTGAAAAAATCTCTACTATTTTAGATGAGCTAGAAATAAGCGACATGTCTGAATTAGATGAAGAAAAAAGAAAAGCACTATATTCTAAATTATTTAACGAAGATCGCGACGAAGAAATCGCAGATGATATTAAAGATTTAGGCGAGCCTAAGCAGGCAGATCCTAAAGATGGTGAAGAATTAGAATCAGAGCTTGATGAAGCTAATGTTACCTTAGATGCAATCGAACCAGACGAAGAAGGTCTTGTTAAATTCTGTAAAAAGAAAGGCATCAAATGGAAAATTATAAATATGAATGGTCCAGCCGGTGGTTATCCAGAAGTTGAATACATTGGTAAGAAAAAAGATCTAGAACAGATGATTAAGACCTTCTGGGAAGGAGATGGCGAAGATAGCGGTTTAGCAGAATTCATCGAAGAAGGAGTATTAACTGTAGCATTCGATCCAATCAATGGCGAATATATTTTCGAAGCAAGATCAGAAACTAAAGTTTTTAAATTACTGCAAAAGATTTTTGCTGGAGCACCTTTATTAACTAAAGACAAGGCGCAACATGTTGCAATTGTAGATGGTTTATATATGGACGCTATGGAAGATGCTAATTTCTACAACGAGGCTAAAGATGCAAGTTTTGCAGCTTTCCAATCGTTCTTTAGTGCATATGGAAAAGCTATTGAAGTTGACGTTCCAGGTTTATCAGGAACTAAATTATCAATTGGTAAAAAAGAAATCGAAGCATGGCAAGGAAAATGGACTTCAGATATTTCATCTGCAGGACAATGGAACGGTTATGATATTACTTTAGGATTCCGTAAATATTTAGAATCTATTGGAGAATCAAACGTTGGCCTAACATTAGATATGGCATTTGGTAAAGCAAACGAATCTGCGACTGTTAAAGTTGACGAAGCTCGTTCAATTAACAAAATCCAAAACGATTTTACAAAGATTATCAATCAGATGAAAAATACTGCTGAACTTTGGAAACAATCTCAAGGAGATGAGAAAGCAGCAATATTGAATACACTAAAAGACCTAACTGCTCAAAAGAAAAAGTTAGAAGCTGAATTAGATGACGCAATCACAGATAAAGACAAAGACCTAGAATTAGTAGTTACTGAAGGTAACGCATTTACTGGAGCCCTATTCGCTGCTAGAAACAAAGGAGAAAAGACCTTTGAATTTAACGGTAAAACTTACAAAGTAGCAGGCGCTAAGAAGGTTAATGAAGATGACGAAGAAGTTAAAGAAGGTAATGCTTTCGGAGATGCAGTTAGAAAAGCTAAAGAAGCTGGAGAGAAAGAATTCGAATTTGATGGTAAAACTTACAAAGTAGAAGAGTCTAAACATAACCCTTCTATTAAAATAGTTAAAGAACAAATCAACGAAGCAAAACAATTTGATAAGGATTATGCTGACATGGAAACTTCTATCAAAAGAGGTATTGGTTGGATCGATCCTGATTATGTTGGAGATACATGGGAAAATTCATCAGATGCTATCGACTTTGAATTAGTTAAAGTTGAACTTTATAAAAGATTATTAAAAGCTGGTCTTTTATGGTATGGCGACGAAGAGAAAGAAACTCAAGTTAAATCCCTAAAAGAATTAGGTATTAAAGAATCAGTAGTTAATGAAGCTGCAAAATTCAAGAATACTAAAAACTTCGAAGATTTCTTAGAAGAAATTGACGGAATGGGAGAATCTCAAATTAAGAAAATCATGGGTAAAGATTAT
>Ga0102894_1000453_pt1 | contig 9135 bp, 10 predicted proteins | sample Colrivmeta1554A3_FD_78448 | JGI IMG/M metagenome (GOLD analysis project Ga0102894, IMG submission 78448) | Estuarine microbial communities from the Columbia River estuary - metaG 1554A-3 | ecosystem: Environmental > Aquatic > Marine > Intertidal zone > Estuary | place: USA: Columbia River Estuary...
ACCGATCGCTTTGAAATGGATGGCCGCTGGATTGAGCTCGATATTGCTGGCCTTTTCGTGGTGAGTAACGGGAAAATCGCCCTGTGGCGCGACTACTTTGACCGCGAGTCCTTCACCAAGGCACTTGCCTCTAAATAGAACACCCCTCGCTTACTGTGCCGAACATGAGCGAATCATTAGCGAACATGCGGTTCGCAGTTGTCGATACCGAGACCACCGGCCTGTCCCCTGCAACCTGTTCCATGTTGCAACTTGGCATCGTTGTTGTTCGCGGTGACGGCACCATCGAAAGTCAATTTTCCACATACATCAAACGTCGCTTTTGGAAACCGGGCAGGCTTGGTGCTCATCACATCCACGGCATTACGCGCCGAAAACTTCGCAACGGCGTCACTATTCATGAAGCCCTTGACCGCTTATCGACTGAACTGAAGACGGCAACCTTTGTTGCACATAACGCCAAATTCGACCTCGGATTTCTTCGGGCTGAAGCACAACGCTGCGGACATCAACTTGTCATCCAAGAGCCCATTTGCACACTCACACTGTCACGATCACTCGACCCGAATAAAGCGCACCCACATAACTTGCGTCAACTCGCTATTCGCTATGGAATAACCGATGTTCCAAATCATGACGCTCTTGCCGACGCAATCGTTACAGCTCGCCTGCTGCCACTTTTGCTTGCCAAAGCCAAGGTCACCGATGCCAGTCAGTTGGCCAGCATCGCGCTTAAATAGCTCAGCTGTAACGCTTCAACACTGTTTGCGCAGTGTGTTTACCTAAGTCCACCCATTTGGCTGGCTCAAGCACATCAATCGCGTCGCCTCCGCGCAATAACAAACGACCCAACCATTGCTGCGAGCCAACTGCTAACTCAATTCTTACGCTGCCATCGCTTTGCGGTTCGCGCGAAATGTATGGGTACGTCTCGACCAAACGCAATGCTGCTGGGCGAACGAGCAACGTTGCCGTCTCCATATCTGTTCCAAAGAAATCAACTTCGGCTTCAATTCCCTCAATGATCGGGTCCGAAGTTTTGCCAGTTGGGGTGAACTGTTTGATGCGGTCAATACGGAAGTTACGAATTTCACCAGACTGATTGTCGTCTGCACGCACATACCAATGACCCATTTGTTCAAACACTGCGCGCGGGAAAATCGTACGTGAAGAATGAGTTCCAGAGATCGGCGAGAAGTAATCAATGGCCACAAATTGCCCTGCGGAAACTGCATGTTGTGCTTCTGGCAAATATTTCACTGCCTTAACATCAACTTCCACTACATCGCCCTTTGGCAACAGTGGTTTCAGTTTTTTGAGCGCAGAGGCAAGTGGCCCTTTTTTATCTGCACCTGGCATTGACAGTGCGGCACTACCCATTGCCTGCAGAGCGAACAGTTCGGCAGAATTCAGTTGCAATGGTCGCGAGAACATCAGTGGAACTTCAGCAACAACTTCGCCTTCGTCTACGAACACATCAATCAATGCATCTGGTGTGTAGGGAGGCACTCCACACATTGCAGCCATCATCAAGTCGTTCATCAATTCTTTTTCGCTCAACTTGAACTGTTTGGCCATATCGGAAAGCTTCACGCGCTTACGGCTAATTAGCCATGGCAACATGACCAACAAGCCCTCTACGCGTTCAGCAGCACCTCGCGGTCCACGACGGGATTTACGAATTGCCATTAGCGACCGCCTGCTTGCTCGGTAAGCCATGAAATGACTTGCTTTCGAACGCGAGGTGGACCAATGACTGTTGCGTTATCGACCATGGCAAACAGCCACACACGAAATGCTGTGAGGTTCGAACATGGAATAGCAAATTCCACGCCGCCGTCAGCATGTTCTTTGATCACGGCTTGATTGCCAAATTGCGTGCGCACACCGCCTGCCAAACTTGCATCCACCAACACCGTTGCCACTGCATCATCGCCGTGGCCTTCTGCAAGCAATTCGGCCTCGGTTGGAACTGCCTTCTGCAAGTCAAAATCCTTCGGCCTGCTAAACGATCCGCGATCACCTACAGAAATGTCGCCTTCAATTCGATCGACACGAAATGTCCGGCGATCGGCACGCAACTGATCGAAGCCAACGAGATACCAAAATCCTGCGCGGGCCAACAATCCGTAAGGATCCACACTGCGCATTTCGCCCTTGTAAGAGAACTTCAGCGTGCGGTGCTCCACCACTCCATCGGCAAGCGTGGCCATTAACTGGTCATCTAATTGGATGTTCAAACTTGTTGATTGTGCATTGAGCGCACGTTCTCCACCCAACTTCCACAGTGCTTCGTCGCCGTGACTTGCACCTACACGAACCGTTGCCATTGCGAACTGCAAAGCCGAACGTTCTTCATCGGTTAGACCCAAATCACCGAGTTCAAAACTCTTACGATCCACTCGGTATGCGCCTTCTCCGGCTTGGTCACCACCGAGCGTCATCAATTCAATTGGTATACCGAGTGCGCGAAGATCGCCTTTGTCGCGCTCAAACGCTGCTCGTGCAGCGGTGTCGGATTCTGGATATTGACCAACAAGCTCTTGGCGAATTTGCTTGAGCGTGAGAGGCTTGGTGCGTTGCACGAGCAGTGCAAGCAAGTTGATCATGCGCTCTGCTTGTGAATACTTCTCCGCCACAGGGCACAGACTAGGTGTTAGAACGGTGCGTTTTGTACCACTGCACCAATTTTGCCGTGGATGCGTCGGCTCCGATGGTTTCGGTCGGTGCGGAAATCTGTGCGGAAACTTCGTTGGCCAACTTCTTGCCCAATTCAACGCCCCACTGATCAAAACTGTTGATCCCAAACACACAACCCTGAACAAACACTGAATGTTCATAGAGGGCAATGAGTGCCCCAAGTGTGCGAGGAGAGAGCGACGACAGCATCAGGGTTGTGGTTGGACGATTGCCTGGCAACGTACGGTGCGGGTCTGTTGCGTTTCCGAACGCCAGCGCCTGCGTTTGTGCGAACAGATTGGCCACAAGTGCGTCGTGGGCTCCGCCGTCGTGAGTTGGCGTTGCTGCAACGCCAATGAAATCTGCGGGCACGACTGAAGTGCCTTGATGCAATAGCTGCATGTACGCATGTTGGGCATTCGTGCCAACGCCTCCCCACACAATGGGAGAAGTGGGTATGGAAACCAGATCGCCAGCTGTGGTTACACGCTTGCCGTTGCTTTCCATCTCCAGCTGTTGCACATACGAAGCAAACGACTTCAATGCGGTGGAATACGCAATCATCGCCCGTGTTTCGCGCCCAAGGATCGAACGATTCCATACGTTCAATAAACCCATCAGCACAGGTGCATTACGGTGCAGCGGAGCAGTCATGAAGTGTTCGTCCATCGAGCGCATACCCGAAAGCATGCTGTTGTATGCACTGGAGCCGAAGGCAATCACATTCACCAGATTCACCGCAGACGAAATTGAATATCGTCCGCCCACCCACGACCACATGGGAAATACGTAATCGGCTGGCAAACCCGCACTCACAGCTTTTTCTGGGAACACCGACACCACTGCAAAATGCTTTGACGCGTTCTTCGCACCGACCGCATCCGAGATCCACTGCGCAATGATGCGACCATTACTCAAGGTTTCTGCAGTGCTAAACGACTTCGAGCACAGCACGACCAGCGTGGTCTCAGGATTACATTCGCGCAACACACTGCGCACTTCAGTTGGATCAATATTAGAAACAAAATGCGCGTGCACTGCTGGTGCGCTTACCGATGACAACGCTTCATGAACCAGTGTTGGACCAAGATCGCTTCCACCAATGCCCACATTGATCACACTCTGAAATTTCTTTCCTGTTGCACTGGTAATGCGACCAGCTCGAACCGACTCGGCAAATTCGTTCACATTCGCTCGAACACGCAGAACTTCTTCCATCACGTCAACGCCATCTACATTGACTGAGGTTTCTAATGGCCCCCGAAGGGCCGTGTGCAATGCCGGCTGTTGCTCAGTGCCATTTACAACGACACCTTCAAACATGTCGTTTCGCTTTTGCTCAACACCCGCCTGTTCGGCCACTGCAATCAAACACTGCACAGCATGTTCGTCGACGTTTTGCTTTGAAAAATCAACAAGCATTGCATCTTCGCCAACCAACACCTCCACACTCAGGATTTCAGCACGCGTCGTATCCTTGGCGAATAGGTCTTTCAGCGATGTCTGCGAAATTGTGGCTGCGCTCTTCAGCGCTGCTGACCATGCGGGAGATGTGGTGATATCCACTCGTTACAGGCTACCTGCGGGACTAGCGTGAACGAATCATGACGGAGCCTGTTGCCAAGCCAGAGACTTCGCAGTCGGCAATTGCTCTCTCCCTTTCGGTGTATTTCATCTGGGGTGCGCTCACGTTGTATTGGAAAGAACTGCATGGTTTTGATCCCTTTGAACTCATTGGTTGGCGAATCACTTCTTCGGTAGTGGTGCTTACCGTCGTCATGCTTGGCACCAGACGTTTAGTGCCACTCTTGCGTTCGCTGCGCAACCCACAACTGTTGCTTCGAATTGCACTTGCAAGTGTGCTCCTGACCATCAATTGGGCAACGTATGTGTGGGCAGTGGTGAACGACCATGTCATTGAAACCGCACTTGGTTATTTCATTGCACCAATTCTCACCATCGTTGTTGGTGTTTTCGTGTTGCACGAAAAACTGCGCGGAATTCAACGTGTAGCGGTGACTTTTGCAGTTGGCGGGATAGCTGTACTTACTGTTGCGTATGGACGTGTGCCATGGATTGCGCTGATCATTGCAACGTCATGGACGTTCTATGCCTACCTAAAGAAGAAGGTTCCACTTGCCCCACTTGAGAGCCTCACTGCAGAAGTGATTGTGCTTGCCGCACCCGCATTCATCTTTTTATTCGCAACGTGGAACAAGGCTGGCAGTGTTCAGAATACTGCCAATTCGGTGGAATGGATCTTCGTTGCATTCACCGGTGTGATTACTGCAGTGCCACTACTGATGTTTGCCAGTGCTTCTCAGCGCACGCCGCTCACCATTCTTGGACCAATGCAATACATCGTGCCCACAATGAATTTTTTGATCGGTTGGCTGATGTTCAACGAGGCACTCACGTCGTCAAAAGTTGCAGGATTCTCCCTGATTTGGGTGTGTCTTGCGCTTGTGTTGGCCGATTTGTTCAGGACACAGCGGCAGCAACAAATCGCTTCAAGCCGTCAATAACTGCGTCTTCACGCTCTCTGTCATTAATGACGTAAGCAAACCGCGCCAAACCAGAAATCATTACGTCGAACAGATCTTGCAGTGTTCGGGCCGACATTTCAGATCCAACTTCTCCACGAGCAACAGCGTTTTCGCAAAGTTCCTGGAAAAAAACTGCCCACTCTTTACGAAGTGGGCGGATCGCCACTGACAATTCCGGATGGCGACGTGCTTCGGCAGAAACTCCAACGACAAAACCAAGCAACGATGGATCGTTTTTACTTACTTCAGTCAGCGCATCGATGATTGCCGAAAACTTGTCAACAAGTGATTCGCATGGTGCAGCTGCTGCAACCACGGCTTCGGTCACCATGTTTTGCACCTGTTCGAAAGAAGCCACATACATGTCAAGCTTTGAAGGAAAGTAGTGGTAAATCGCACCGGTTGTTATTCCCGCCGCAGCGGCAACCGTGCGATTGGTCGTTGCGTCGTAACCAATGGTTGCAAATGATGCACGAGCTTCATGAATGAGGCGTTCGCGTGTTTCTCCAGCATCAGTTGAGCACGGACGGCCCAGCTTTTTTGTTGGCGCGAGAAGCTTCATAAAATCAGGCTAATTCGGGCATCACTCACGAGGCGAAGCGGCGGAGCAAATTTGCTAATTCCACGGGGCGGTCGCCCTGCACACTGTGGCCAGCTCCTTCAACCACTACCACCTCCGCCTGTGTGCATCGTTTTTGCAATTCTGCAATGTCTTCATCATCAACCACAGGAGACACCCCTCCACGAACCATAAGCAATGGCTTGCTCCATGACGAGATCATGTCCCACATTGGTGATCGCGGAGCCTCGTGGCCGGGCGCAGAGCCAGCAGTTTCGGTTTGCCCGCGGCGGTCATAACGCCATTGCCACGAACCGTCTTCGATTTGCTTTGCGTTGTGCAGTATTCCTCGGCGCAAACTTGCTTCACTGCGCGTTGGATTATGTTCCTTCGTTCGCGCGAAGAGTTCATCAAAACTTGCAAAGCTTTGCGGACCATTAATGAAATCAAGTACTGCTTTCGCCTTCTTGCTTGTCACTCCCGGCGTTATATCAACGAGTACAAGGTGAGGAACGAGTTCTGGATTTGCGTGTGCAAGCGCAAGGCATGTTAAACCGCCAAGTGACATGCCGACAATGGCGACTGCATGTTTGGCGTGTGCATTCATTACTTGAGCAATGTCTTGCGCCATTCCTTGCGGGCTATAGGTCGCATCTTCACGCCACGACGAGTGACCATGACCTGGTAAATCGACAGCAATCAATGGAACATTCAAAGCCAACGCGACGGTGTCCCACGTGTGAGCGTTTTGACCACTGCCGTGCACCAACACCAAACGTGGTTCTTCAGTTCCCCATTTCAATGCACTCAGTACTCGGCCATCGCTCAGCACAGTATCAACGCGAGTAACTGACGGCATTGGAGACACCGTCAATGAATACTCGGAGATGTTTTCGGCAAACAGAGAAAACTCGTTGTATTGAATGCGATCCATGTGCTGAACCTTATTCCAATGAACGAGCCGACAAACTAGGGAACGACAGTGGTCGTAGCGCCAGGTTTTGGTGCGATGGTTGACGAAGTCGTTGTGGTGTAGTTCGGGTCTGGTTTGTCGAACGGTGGAACTGGAGATCCATATTCTTCTGGCTCTTTGATGCCATCAAACACGTACACACGATCGCCGTACTTAACCAGTGCCGGAAAGTAGCGAGCAACCGACATTGGAATTCGCACACAACCGTGCGATTCGGGCTTGAGTGGAACCAGAATCGCTCCGTGAATCGCGATGTTGTAATTGAAGTACACGGGGTTGTACATACTTCCCAGTTTTGATTCGCGCATTCCAGTGTGACGGTTGTAGAAGTAGAAGATTCCTGGCGGAGTAATTGCATCGCCACAAATTCCTTGCTTAATTTGCTTCGCCGTGTTGTTTCCATCCTGGCCAGGGTCAATCGTTACTTCTTCACACCACTTTTCATTCGAGCCAGAAGAGATGTGGGTGATCAACTGCGGCTCGGCACCCTTAAACACGACCATCACTTGTTCGGGAAGGTAAATCTCCACATGGCTTGGTGAATCCGCCTGTCGACGTGGGGTCACCAAAGACGCAGTCTCCATAATTGCCCATGTAGATGGAGTCACCTCGTCTGTTGCACGTTCGCGTGGAGTTTGCATCACCAATTTTTGGAATGCCCACACGGCTTGCACCGTGTTCTGGCCATAAATGCCATCTTCTGGACCCGGATCAAAACGCAGTGCGGAGAGGCGCTGCTGCAACCGCAACACATCGTCGCCCTTCATGCCCAACTTTATGGTGCGTGTAAGCGGAACTGTGACTACCGGAACCGTTGTTTGCTCAAGAGTGGAGTCAGAGCTTCCATTTGCACTTTCGTTTTGACTGTCACTTGCAAGAACCCCAAATGCAACGACGGTAAGGAGAACCGCAAACGCAACAAGTGCTGGCCTCCAACGTTCGTATGCACTTTGCACAGGAGGAACATCGTCACCCAAGAAGTCTTCGTCGTATTCGAAGTCTCCCTCGTAATAGTTATCAAACTTGTCGTTCATGATTTCTTCGGTGCGAGTGCATTGAGATGCGCGCGCAACGACCACGCTTCTTTCAAAATCTTCACGATGACCGATGGCGAACTCAATGTTGATACACCGCGAGTGCGCGGGAAATAGTCAACACCGAATTGAACAACGCTCATACCAAGCTTGCGTGCGCTCACCATCAGTTCAGCATCAATAAATGAACCTTCGCTGGTCAGTTCAACAGTGTCAAGCACGTTTCTGCGAACCAATTTGAATGCAAAGTTCACATCGCGGAAGCGACAACCGAACAGTGCGCGCACAAGGAGGTTGTACAAGAACGAATACACCACTCGCACGTATCCCTCGTCGGTGCGATCAAATCGATACGCAGCGACAACGTCTGCCTCGTACTGCTGCATCAGCCGCAACGCTTTGTGTACTTCGCGGAAGTCAAATGGCAAATCGGCATCTGTGTACAACACAACATCACCAGTAGCGGCGGCAAAACCAGACTTGATTGATCCACCCAGTTTGCGATTTACGGGATGATGGACCACTTTGACCCGTGGGTTTGCTGCTGCTGCAGCATCTGCCAATTGCGGAGTTGCATCGGTTGACGCATCGTTGACGATGACCATTTCATAGTCCTGCACCGTGCCATTGGCGATCAGTTCGTCTCCAAGTTCAATCGCAGCATTCAGCGCACGCTGAAGATATTCCTCTTCGTTCCACATGGGAAAAAACACCGAAAAACGAGTGAAAGATGGTCGGGACATGCGCCATCAGGCTAACTGGAGCGGTTTGGGTTGTACTGTGCAGGGTGTGAAGTCCCCCTGGAAGCTCGTTGGTATTTCATCCTGGTTGCTTGTTACCGCTGGAATTACCTGCGCCGCAATAGCGAGTAGGTCTGTTGGAAAATCGACCTGGTGGCTTGGACCGGAGTCGAACCCAACGTTTCCCCTCTTGTGGGTGTTGCCATTTCTGATGCCCATTGTCAGCATCATTGCCATCATCAGACTTCCACGCATTGCTGGCTACGTGGGAATTGGCTGTTCACTCGTGCTCGCTGGGGTTGCAATTGGTGACATCTCAGGCACTCCAGGAGTCGCAGTTATCGAAGGAATCGTCGCAGTATCTGCACTGTTCATCTCGATTGCAACATTTGCAGGACGTTCATACAACTAAAGCAGTCGCCTTCAGCGCGTCAAATTCTGTACCGTGTTTACATGCCTGATTCAAACGCCGCTGCTTCTAATGCCAAAGTGTTGTCGTCATTACCCGTTGGCGAGCGCGTTGGCATTGCATTCTCTGGCGGTCTTGACACCTCCGCAGCAGTTGCGTGGATGCGCGAAAAAGGTGCACTCCCGTACGCATACA
>Ga0102894_1000456_pt1 | contig 9129 bp, 8 predicted proteins | sample Colrivmeta1554A3_FD_78448 | JGI IMG/M metagenome (GOLD analysis project Ga0102894, IMG submission 78448) | Estuarine microbial communities from the Columbia River estuary - metaG 1554A-3 | ecosystem: Environmental > Aquatic > Marine > Intertidal zone > Estuary | place: USA: Columbia River Estuary...
TGGCTTTCTTGGATCACGACCACACCCGAAACGCCATAGGGAGAGAAGTGGTGAAAGGTCGAATTGATCACGGTAGCTTCTGCCTTGCGGGCAGCGCCAACCATATCGCGCTCAATAGCCGCAACGTCGTTCATGACATGCGGGTCGCAATTCATAAATTCTACCAAGATGTGGTTTCCAAGTGCTGTACTACTCATTTGTTGTGATAAATTAAAAAATTGAGCGCAAAGTTACACAATTCCAAGGGATTCCTATGTAACTTATGTTAAATTTCAGTCTGCCAAAAAGCGCAACTTATCCAATGCCACTTTGATGCGCGCCTGTCCGAAGATGACCGTGAGCTGCTTGCCTTTCATTTCTTCCACGATTCCGATGCGGTTGGTCTGGATCAGTTGTACTTGTGATCCGACTTTAATGCGCTCTTGTTCGTATTTTTCGGCACGCTGCACCTCTTTTTTAGTGGGTTTTTGAGTAGGAGAGGGGCTCGGCGCCTTCTTCTTGATGGTCTGCTTTGATTTTTCTAAGCGCAGAAATTGAGTCAGTTCCTGAAACAACGCTGTATTGACCTCTTTTTTGCGAGAGGTCGCATTGAATCTTTCAACGAAAGCCAACATTTTTTTACCCGCTTGTAATTGACGCTGACTTGTTTCTTGTACCTGACTTACTTGACTTTGTTTGTGCTGGAGCTTTTGAATTTCTTGTTCGTGCTGTAAACTGGCTTTCTCTGCAGATTTGGCTGCTTCTGCCAAACGTTTGTTTTGAGCAAGCAACTGATTGCGTTCTTTTTGCAAGCTACTGAGCAAGCGGTCTAAGCGCACTTTTTGCTGATCCAAACGCTGTTTGGCTTCTTGAATGAGGTTTTTTGAAATACCATTGAGTTGAGCGACTTCAAAAGTAAAAGAACTGCCGGGCTGCCCGAGCGCAAACTGATAGAGCGGGGAGAGGTCTTTTTCATTGAAAAGCATACAGCCATTCTTGGCTTCCGGGAGTTCGTCGGCCTTTAGTTTGATGTTACTGTAATGGGTTGTCAACACGCCAAAAGAACGCAGCGCATACATTTGCTCAAAGAAAACTTCTGCCAAAGCAGCGCCGAGCTCAGGATCAGACCCCGTTCCAAATTCATCTAAAAGCAAGAGCGTTTGGGCATTTGCGCGGCCCAAAAAGAACTTCATGCGTTGCAAGCGGTAAGAGTATGTACTGAGTTCATTTTCAATAGATTGATTATCTCCAATATCGGAATAAATCTGCTTGAAAAAACACATTTGGCTGTCGGGAGCCACGGGTACAAGTAAGCCAGACTGCAGCATAAGTTGCAAGAGACCGACCGTTTTAAGTGTAATGCTTTTTCCGCCTGCATTTGGGCCAGAAATCACCAACATCCTCGATTTTTGCTCGAGTTTCAACTCTTGGGCAAAGGTAGGTTTCCCGGCGAGTTGATTAGAGCGCCTCAGCAGCGGATGATACGCTTGCTTGAGGTGCATACCCGGATGCTGGCCAATAGCCGGCAAAACCGCTTCCATTTCCAAAGCCAACTTGCATTTGGCATTTAGGAAATCGAGCTTGGTCAATAAAATTTGATAGGCGCTAATCAGCGGACGGTATTGCACCATAAGTGCAGTGAGCGCCTGTAAAATGCGGTGGATTTCCTTGCGTTCATCGTCGAATAAGAACTCGAGCTCATTGTTGAGCGGCACATTCACTAAGGGTTCAATGAAGGTCAAGCTTCCCGTTTTACTAGAGCCATGGATATTTCCCGGTACTTTTCTTTTGAAAGTCGACAAAACTGTGAGCACCCTGCGCTCATTGACATAGGTTTCTAGCGTCTCGGCCAACACCTTGTCTTTGTTGTATCGACGCAATTCTTTGTCGAAATTCTTGTTGATCTGATTGCGCAAAACCCTGATCCTAGTTCTGATTTCGGCAAGTTCGGGCGAGGCGTCGTCTTTGATTTGCCCGTTGCGGTCAAAAACCTGATCAATCTCTTCGATGATTGCTTTGGTAAAGTAGACATTGCCCGTGAGCTCTTGGAGCAAGGGGTATTTAAATAAAGAGGTTTCAAAGAACAGCACCAGTGCGTTAACGAGTTCAGAGGCTTGATAAATTCTACGAAAACCTTCTAACGAAATCACGGAACGTTGGATGCCTAATAATTTGATTTCTTGTTCGAGCTCTTCGAATTCGAGCAGTGGAAATTTCTCGCCATGGACGCGCACTTTGCGCAATTCGTCTAGTCTGGTCAGTTCTTGACGCAGGACTTGAAACTGATTGGATGGTTGCAGCGTTTTGACGCGTTGCAAAGCACTCGGCCCAATGCAGAATTTTTCGAGCCAATTTTTAATGACTTCAAACTCGAGGTCGTAGAGGGTTTGTTGGTCGGTGCTAAACACAGTGCAAAGATATACAACGTTTCAAATACAGAATTGTTGAATTGTCATATAATTAATATTATGTTAAATAGAATAAGTATTGGTTTATTCCTGTCTAGAGTTGTAACTTTACGCTACAATAAATAGTTATGGCCTTCTATTCTTTCAATGGTTTTATACCTGTGGTCAAAGCATCGAGCTTTGTGCATCCTCAAGCAAATGTGACTGGAAACGTCATCATTGGCGATAACGTGTACATTGGGCCAGGTGCAGTTTTGCGCGGCGACTGGGGACAAATCATTATCGAAGATGGCTGTAACGTACAAGAAAATTGTGTGGTGCATATGTTCCCTGGCACCACCGTACATCTGAAAAAAGGTGCGCACGTTGGTCATGGCGCCATTATTCACGGCGGCACGCTCGGCGAAAACTGCTTGATCGGCATGAACGCCGTCATTATGGACGATGTGATTGTTGGCAAAGAGGCCATTATTGGCGCACTGGCTTTTGTGCCCGCCAAAATGGAAATCCCTGCTCGTAGTTTAGTAGTGGGTAATCCGGCAAAAATCATCAAGGAAGTTTCGGACGAAATGATCGCCTGGAAAACCGACGGAACAGCCTTGTACCAACAATTACCTTCAGATTGTCATTCAAGTCTTGTTGCTTGCGAACCATTAACCGAAGTAGAATCAGGTCGGCCAACGCAACAAAAGACCTATTTTAAGTGGCAAGAAAGGAAATAATGTATTACCTTTGTTTCCCGTAGTTACAAACGATTTATGTCCAATTCAACCAAGTATGTTTTTGTAACCGGGGGTGTGACTTCTTCTTTAGGGAAAGGCATCATATCTGCGTCGTTAGCAAAACTTTTACAAGCCCGTGGTTACACCACCACCATTCAAAAGCTAGATCCATACATCAATATCGATCCAGGAACCCTCAACCCCTACGAACACGGCGAGTGCTACGTCACTGACGACGGCGCCGAAACCGACCTCGACCTAGGTCACTACGAGCGTTTCTTAAACGTCCCGACCTCACAAGCCAACAACGTCACTACAGGCCGCATCTACCAATCGGTCATTGAAAAAGAACGCCGTGGCGACTACCTCGGCAAGACCGTACAAGTCATTCCTCACATCACTGACGAAATCAAAGAACGCATTCAGGCAGTAGCCAAAAACGGCAAATTTGACATCGTGATCACCGAAATCGGCGGCACGGTCGGCGACATCGAATCGCTTCCTTACGTGGAGGCTGTTCGCCAAATGCTCTGGGAGCACGAAAACGACTGCATTGTCGTTCACCTCACACTCGTCCCCTACTTGTCTGCAGCTGGTGAGCTCAAAACAAAGCCTACACAACACTCCGTGAAGCAACTGCTCGAGCTCGGTGTGCAGCCAGATGTACTTTGCTGCCGTACCGAACACGAACTCGATTTAGGCTTGCGCAAAAAAATCGCCAAATTTTGTAACGTTTCGGTTAATGCGGTCATCGAAGCCCGCGACGCATCTTCTATATACGATGTTCCGCTGCTCATGCAAGCCGAAGAACTCGATACCGTCGTACTCGACAAACTTGGGCTCTCTAAAAAACAGTCTCCAAAACTCGATAACTGGAAAGCCTTCTTGGAGCGACTCAAAAATCCAAAAAACACCGTTAAGATTGGCCTGATTGGTAAATACGTTGAACTCAAAGACGCTTACAAATCCATATCCGAAGCATTTATCCACGCCGGTGTTGCCAATGAGACTAAAGTCGAATTAAACTGGATACACTCCGAAACACTCGATCCAGACAACATTGCAAATGAGCTCGAAGGTCTCGACGGCATTCTCGTGGCGCCTGGTTTTGGCTCCAGAGGCATCGATGGCAAAATTGAAGCCGTCCGATATGCTCGTGAAAACAACATCCCATTCTTAGGTATTTGCCTTGGGATGCAAATTGCAGTCATTGAATTTGCGCGCAATGTACTTGGGCTCAGCGATGCCCACTCAACAGAAATGTCTGAGAATACTACTGCGCCTGTGATTTCCATGATGGAAGAACAAAAACGCATTTCCAATATGGGTGGCACCATGCGTCTAGGCGCCTACAAATGTGAGCTCAAACCCAATTCAAATACGGCAAAAGCCTACCAGAACAACAACATTTCTGAGCGCCACCGCCATCGCTATGAATTCAACAATCATTACCTGGCAGACTACGAAGCCAACGGCATGATTGCCGCAGGTAAAAATCCAGATACAAACTTGGTTGAGGTTGTCGAAATTCCAGCACACCCATGGTTTGTAGGGGTTCAATACCATCCCGAATACAAAAGTACCGTGGATGCCCCTCACCCACTCTTTGTCGCGTTTGTAAAGGCGGCACTTAAAAACAAAAAACACTAATCCTATGGATCGCAATTCCACCATTGGCCTCGTCCTGATTGGCCTCATTATCACGGTTTTCTCTGTCATGAACCAACCTTCTGAGGCCGAGATCAAAGCAGCGCAAAAGAAAGAAGCTGCCGCTGCCCGAAAAACGGAAAAGAAAAGCAAGGCTGCTAAAAAATCAGGAGCTAGCTTGGGGCCTAACACCAACAATGCTTCCGCTATTGTCGCAAAAGGCGAAATCACCACCCTCGAAAACGAAAATTTGCGCATTGAACTCAATTCAAAAGGTGGAATGCTTGCTGGCGTTTACCTCAAGAAATATAAAAACTACAAAGATTTTGCCGCCAACAAAGACAACGCGCTTTGCTTGTTCGAAGACGGTGATGCACATAATCAATTAGTGCTCAGCACTGCAAAAGGTAAAATTTACACCAAAGACTACCTTTTTGAATTGGTAAAAAGCACCAAAACAACTGCTGTTTACGAAGCGAAATTCACTGAAGGCCGCATCCGTCAAACGTACCAACTCAAAAAAGGCCACGATTTGGCCTATAACATCGAAGTCCTAGACAACGAAGGATTCATCCTAGACAACTCTGTACTCAACTGGGCTGCAGATTTCAAAAAGACGGAACGCCTTTTCTCAGAACAACGCCGCGTTTCCACCATTTGCTTTGACCAAGCAGAAAGTGGCCTTGACTACCTATCCGAAACTGCAAGTGAATCAGGTGTAGCAGAAGAAAACGTCAATTGGGTGGCGTTCAAACAAAGTTATTTTTCGGCGATCCTTCACCCAGAAAATCCTTTCCCTAAAAAAGGCACGAAGTTTTTCATCAAAAACTTTAAAGAAGGGCACCCACAAGCATGGACGCACCTCAAGGGTTACCACGCCACTATGGCCCTGGATTTTCAAAACAACAAAGCCTCTTTCAATTGGTTTTTTGGTCCCAACGATTACGAAGTGCTCAAAAGCTACGATAGTGGTTACGACGACATCCTGAATTTCGGCTGGGGCTTGTTCCGCTGGATCAACATCTATGCCGTTCAACCCATCTTTAACCTCCTCTTGAACAACGGAATTGCCATTGGTTGGGCCATCTTGATCCTGACCCTGATCCTGAAAACAATCCTGATGCCCGTCCAATGGAAGATGTTTGTGTCATCAGTCAAGATGCGTATCCTCAAGCCCGAGATAGATGAGCTCAATGCCAAATATCCGAAGCAAGAGGACGCCATGAAAAAACAAATGGAAATGATGAGCCTCTACCGCGAGTCAGGTGCGAGCCCGCTTTCCGGCTGTATTCCAATGCTCATTCAGATGCCTATTCTTTTGGCCGTTTTCCGCTTCTTTCCCGCGGCCTTTGAATTGCGTCAAAAAAGCTTTTTGTGGGCAGAAGACCTGAGTTCTTTTGATTCCATCCTCGATTTTGGTTTTCATATTCCCATCTACGGAGACCACATCTCGCTCTTCACTTTGCTCATGGCCGGCACTACCCTCGCCTACACCTACATGAACAGCGGCAATATGCAACAACCGCAGCAGCCTGGTATGCCAGACATGCGCATCATCATGTACATCTTCCCTTTCATGATGATTTTCTTCTTCAACAACTACTCTGCAGGTTTGAGTTATTATTACTTTGTCTCTACCCTACTTTCGATTGTCATGATGCTCTTGATCAAGTATTTCTTTGTCAACGAAGAAAAATTAAAAGTCAAGATGGCCGAAAGAAAAGCCAACAATGCTGCCAACCCAAAGGCCAAGAAAAAATCAAAATTTCAAGAGCGCCTGGAAGAAATGCAGCGCCAACAACAAGAAATGCTTAAGAATCGCAAAAAATAAATTATGAAGTTTTTTATCGACACCGCCAACCTCCAAGAAATTGCAGAAGCCAACAACATGGGTATCCTCGATGGGGTTACCACCAATCCTTCCTTGATGGCCAAAGAAGGCATCACCGGCAAGAGCAACATCTTACAGCACTACATCAACATTTGCAACATTGTCGATGGCCCAGTCAGTGCAGAAGTGATTGCCACCGATTTTGAAGGAATGGTGCGCGAAGGTGAAGAATTGGCAGCTTTACACAAAAACATCGTCGTTAAAATCCCGATGATAGCTGAAGGGCTCAAAGCCATTAAATATTTTTCCAACAAAGGCATCCGTACCAATTGTACGCTCATCTTTTCACCAGGCCAGGCACTTGTAGCAGCAAAAGCAGGAGCAACTTATATTTCTCCATTCTTAGGGCGCCTCGACGACGTCTCGACAGATGGCTTGCAACTCATTGAGCAAATCCGTGTGATCTACGACAACTATGCCTTCGATACAGAAATTTTAGCCGCTTCTGTGCGCCATCCTATGCACATCATCAATTGTGCTACAATTGGTGCAGACGTCATGACCGGCCCACTTTCTGCCATCAAAGCGTTAGTGAAACACCCACTTACAGACATCGGCTTACAACAGTTTTTGGCTGACCACGCGAAAGGCAATCAGTAAGTTCGAACATGTTACCAAAAGAAGAACGCAAAGCTTGGAACGAAGCTTTTTGGGCGGGCTTTAAAACGCACATGCGCGCTTGCATGTCCTCATCTGGCAGACGCATCAATTGGATCAACTATCCAACACAAGTAAAAAATACCTATCTGCGCATGATTTGTGAAGGCAGTAGCATTTCTCTTTGTTACGACATCCAATTTAAAGATGCTGGAATCCAGGCTATTTTTTGGGAACAACTTACCGAACTTAAAGTGGTACTTGAAAACAACATGAGTATTCCAACCAATTGGGAACCTAGATTTTTAAACAAGGAGGGGCAAACAATTGGACGCATTTCTTGGCGTTTGGATGGAAGTAATTTTTATAACCAAGCAGACTGGCCAGTTATTTATGCTTTTTTCAAGAAACATTTAAAGGAGTTCGACGTCTTCTATCAGGAGTTCAACGAAATCCTGATCACCTTGGTCGACTAACAAGAATGACTATCTTTACCTTATGAAAATTGCTACTTTTCTTTCCCTTTGCTTATTCTCCATCTCCTTTTGGGCGCAAACGAATCTTTTATCCACTGATTTTCAGTCGGGTATCCCTTCCAACTACACCCTTTTGAACATCGATGCGCAAGCCCCTCACCCTCAAGTTTTGGAATTTGCGAGTGGCTGGATCACCGTTGCAGATCCCGAAAATAGCCTAGATACGGTTGCAGCAGTCAGTTCTTACTTTGAGATCGCTGATACCGCCAACCGCTGGCTCATTACACCACAACTGCAACTCGGAAGCTTTGGCAATTTCATCAGTTGGGAAGCCAAATCTCACGACCCTTCTTTTCCAGACGACTACCTCGTGTTGGTTTCCACGACCACCACTGACCCTGCTGCCTTTACAGACACCATCGGCAACGTACAACAAGAAAATTTTGAATGGACTTTCCGCGAGGCCAATTTAAGTGAAGCGGGCTACAACGACTCTACTATCTATATTGCATTTGTGTTGCGGACTTATGACGGTTTCAAGTTGTATATCGATGATATTGAAGTCCGCAAAGATGATCCAGTAGGGCTCGCTGAGCATCCGACGCTCCAAATAGAAGTTTACCCGAACCCAAGCACGGATCTGATCTATATCCAATCCGACGAAAAAATTGATTTGATTGAGCTCAGAAACCTAAATGGGCAGTTACTCATGACCACAAATCAAACAATCCTTTCATTACAAGAATGCGCAGTTGGCCCCTATTTCATCACGATCTATGCTAATGGCCACAGCCTGACCAAGCGCATTAGCAAAATCTAATGAACGATTTACTTTCTGAGGTAGAATGTTTGGTGAAAAGCAAATTCACCGATCAAGAAGGAAGCCACGACTGGTTTCATATCGATCGCGTCAGAAAAAACGCACTATTCATTCAGCAACGCGAAGGCGGTGACCCACTTCTCATTGAACTCGCTGCCCTACTCCACGATTATTCCGATCATAAATACAATGGCGGAGATTTTGAAATCGGAGCACAAGAAGTTTATCAATTGTTATGTAATTTGGGATCAAGTGAGGAATTAGCACGAAAAGTAGCCGATATTGTAAGTGTTGTTTCCTACAAGGGAGCTGGCGTTCATGACCAAAGCACTTCACTAGAAGGAAGGATCGTACGCGATGCAGATCGGCTCGATGCCATTGGTGCAATTGGTATTGCTCGGGCTTTTTCTTATGGCGGCAGCAAACAACGGGCCTTATACGATCCGAATGTGGCACCGACCTTGCACCAAACCAAAGAAGCCTATCAAAAAGACAACGGACACACCATCAATCATTTCTACGAAAAATTATTGTTGCTCAAAGAGCGCATGGAAACGCCTACTGCCCAAAACATGGCGCAAGTAAGACA